>CENV01042038.1_pt1 | contig 135932 bp, 121 predicted proteins | sample 530231 | NCBI WGS metagenome assembly CENV01 (sample SAMEA2619815, study PRJEB7988) | marine metagenome | biome: marine biome (ENVO:00000447); feature: surface water layer (ENVO:00002042); material: "saline water (ENVO:00002010), including plankton (ENVO:xxxxxxxx)" | depth 5 m
GGACAGTTCACCGTAACGTTTTAGCTTGGCTTCGAGGGTTGCCACCCGGGCCTTTAGTTCAATGTTTTCCTGCTCCAGCACTGAGAGCCTTCTCGATTCCATGGCTCTTTTGTTAACGCTGGGATCATAGCGTTTGGGTTCTGATCGCTGGGCCTGGGCGGTTTCGGTCAGTTCTGGCAGAACACCCCGATCACGCAGGTTCTGCTCCAGATTCTCCAGCGCCGTTTTGATGGCCGGATTCTGGCGCAACGCGCTCTTTCCGATGCCTATGGCTTTAGCCACTTCGCCACGGTTTAACTGGCCCCGAAAGACGATCTGCTTAAAGTCGTCATCCGTTTGGGTGGCCACCCAGCTCTGAAAGGCACTCAGGTTCTGACGTGCTCTTTCCTGACCATTACTCATCCATTTCCCCCAGGATCTTCTTGAGCCCGGTCAGGAAGCCACGAGGCAGGATTTCCGTACCCAGCTCATCTTTCACTTGGCCCAATGCGTTCGCTCTAAATCCGAGTTTCTCCAACCATTCCTCAGTGCAGACGGTTTGCAACGCCTTGATCTCGTTTTCCGAACAGATTCCCTTTAACGAGGGCAGCAGCTCCACACTGGCTTCTGACTGGGGTTCCCCATAGGTCGTGGGACGCTTATCAATCACGATCTCGGTTGTGCTCTTGAGCATGTTCGCTTCGCTTCTGTAGCGATCCCGCTCCCGAATGATTTGCCCAAAGAGGGCACGCACCGCCGCGTCCTCAATGCGCTCCAGCAGTTGGTGGTCCTGGCTCATTCTCTTGGGTGGCCCGACCGGTGGTTTCTTCGTGGTGGTCTTTGCCTTGGCGGCCCAGGCTTCGACTAGATCCCGATAATGCTTGTTTGCAGTGGCACGAATCGACTGATAGCCCACACCGCCATCCTCCTCGGATACGCGCCCGATAGTGGTGATGGAAAAGTCCCGAGCACCGGAGTCGAAGTAGACGCTCAACGTTTCGTGAAGCTTATCCAGAGAAGCCTTCGTCTTCGCGGTCTTGCCGTCTTTAAGGGTGTCCAGAACCGCATCGACATCAATGTTCATTCGGACACCTCCAAGGCCGGAATGCGCTTCAGAGCGCCCGACGACAGCGTGATCGGGGTTATTTGTTTGACGGCTTCAAATCCGGATTTCAGTAGCCCATCGTTCTCCAGGTACTCTTGCGCTTCGATGTAATTAGTCGCGATTCGGTAGCCTTCCATCCTGTCGTCTGGGTCCGCGATCTTAGCCATCTTTCGAATGAGCGCGTTACCCACAATCAACTGCGTGTTTTCGTCCATTTCCAGGAAGACGGGCTTGTACCCGGAGCGGGCCATCATGCGACTCAAGGCGTTGGTGCGCTTGGCAATCGCAGGCGTCTTGCGCAGGTCATCGTGCAGGTCGGGATAGAATTCAGCGTCCTCACAGAGCAAAGACAGGTGCAGCAATTCCGAGTCGGTTTCGATGAATTTCATGCTGACGTTGAGGTCTTCCGCAGACCCTACGGCGACCAGCTTTTGACGGTCATCGTCCTCCGTTCGCTCATTTTCGATCTGGACCACTTTGTTGATCAAATTGAAGATCGCGATGTAGTCCTTGGCGTATTCATCTGCCTCCACGCGCTGCTTTTCGTACCGGCGCTCCAGCGCCTGAAGTTCGCTGTGCTTGAGGAACGGCTTGCCGGCTTCCTCGGCGAGGTACAAATCATCCTTCAGGGCCTCTAATTGGCCCTCAATCTCGACGGCCAGTTCAGCCGCCTGGTGCGCCTTGTAGCTGACCTGATTGAACTTAGAGTTGAGTGCAGGAAGGTAAGTCGCGTCGGTGATGTGCCAGCGACAGCGGGGGCAGTTTTCAGGGCCATGGGGTACCGGGCCATAAATCCTTGAGTACACATGTTCTGAATCTTTCATAAGGGGGCCGCCGTTCCAGCAACCGCCCACGGTGGATAGCTCATCCGAGCGCACGGTGTTACCGCCGACCAGGCACACGCCCGTGGCCCGTTCCTCCCAGCCAATGGGATTCCGGTTGGCAAGTACGGACTCAACAGAATTGTACTGGTCGTTGTGAAAGGCTGCGCGGAGGGGGATCTGCCTCATCTCGGCGTCTGCAAGGAAGTTTCGGAGCGAGCCTTCACCCCTTTCAGACAGCGCTGCGTCTGCCTCTTTCATTTTCTCGGCCATCACTGAGGGCGTGATCTTGTTGTAATAGATCGTCATTAACAGCCGGGTATGACCGGCCAGAAGCTTGGAGATCACCGGCAACGGCAGATCGGTGTCCATGGTGTAGCAGGTGATCAGCGATACGCGGAGGCTGTGCAGCGGGTAGTCCGTTGCCGACTTGACTGATTCTTGACCCTCGTAGTCCTCGCCGTAGTCTTTCACAAACCGAAGGCGGTCGCCGTTCTTCATCGTCAGGCCTGACTTGAACAGATCTCCTTCCAGTTTCAACAACAGGCGGTACCAAGGATTAAAAACAGAATTTTTGGAGATCGGGAGCACGGAATTTCGGTCTCGAAACAGAAACGCGAACTCGCCCATTTCGGCTAATTGCTTCCTGGATTTGGCTGCGCCAACGTGTTTTCTTTGAAGCTCTGTACCACCGATCAACCGGTCGATGGGGTTATATTTTTCCTGCCAGTTGCGGAGTTTTTCCAGCCAATACAGCAGTTCTTCGTGCTGCCACGGGATAGTATACCCTCGCTGAATCTCCTCTTTGTTTTGGTCGGCGGTTTTGTTGGTGGACACGTACAGCCCGGTGGTATAGCTCTCCGTCATCGAGTCATAAATGCGCCGGAAGACGCCTTTCTGATAGGGGCGTTTCGGGGTCCCGTACCTCAATGGATGCTTGATGTTCTCGACCCAATGACCGCGCTCGTAACGCCAGGTATCGCCTTCGCCGGAGTCCAGAAACCGCACTTGGTAAGAACGAAGCGGCAGATGGAGCTTGGTAAATAGAAACATCGCCATCGCTGGCGACCAAATTTCATGAATCTCAACGCTCTTATTGTTCCTGTTAATAATCCGTGTACGGGCAACGCAATCCGGATCGTCGGAATCAATGACCTCCGAAGGCACTTCCATCCACGCCTGATTGCCAGACTGAAGGTAGTCGATAGCCCACTGCCAGTCCCGGAAATCAAAGCCGATCCATGGCGTTTTATTCCCAGGGTCATCGGTTGGATAGGGGCAGAGGATGTGCCTGGCTTGCTGGATATAGCGATAGGGTAACGGGCTGTGGACGGTTTCGGTGTTTGATGTATTGTTCTTGATTTTATCGAGCGGATTCAGGAACAGGGGCCGCTCGACGCCGTTATCATCCTCGACACTCAAATGGTGCTGGAGGATGTAGTCACATAAATCGACCATGAACGCAACGTATTGATGATTATTGGCAGTCGTTCCACTGCTAACCAGAAAGGCCTCAAGCTCTTCACTGGACACCTTGTGGCCGCTCGGATGGCCCTTGAACATTGTGACCACGTCAGCGGCATACGGGGCTTTTGCGTTCAGGTAAAGAAACAATTTTCTTATACCCTCCAAACGCTTACTAACGCCTTTGTCTTGCGTTTTTAGCCATTCAACGGCGTACTGCTGCCATTGCAGCCAGTCGTGCCCGAGTTCCTCAGTCACCCACCCCAGCGTCAGATCCGTGGTGTAGCCTTTCCTTCCTGATTTTTTGGTCATGTTATCGTTTCCCTAACCGCGGATTCTTGCCGGTGAAGTGGCCGTTTGGATCGATGTCTTCAAAACCGTGTTCTGCCAGGGTCTTCCAGTCGAAAGACGCGGGTGTCTTCTCCTTATCCGATCCCAACTGAAGTCGCTGTGATGCCTGAGATAGAGCCTCTGAAACTTTTGCACTGGACGGTTGGGTGTAAACCTCCTGGGATTCCAGCCTTCTATGATGCAGGCATTTTTTCCGGATGAGCGGATCAATGCCCGCATCGGTCAATCGGCGACCGTAGTTGTGTCGATGACCGTGTGGGTCCAGGCCTTCGGCCTTGTTGGGTTCCAGGCCGATTCGACGCAGTCCCGCTGCATAGCTGTAATTGAGGGCGTTGTAAGTGTAGGGATTCCCCAAATGCGGAGCCTTGAAATTGATAAAGGCATAGGGGTGATGACAGTCCACGCCCGCCCGATAGACCAGATACTGTCGCCATAGGGCCATGAAGACCCGTGCAAAGTCTTGTGGAAAAAAATACGCCTCTAGGTAACCGTCTTTATGGTCAAACTGCTTTGCCTTCCAGCCAAGATGCTGAGTGCCTTGCATCTCCAGGCGCGGTATGCGCCCGTATTTTTCCTTAAGGTACGCCTTGCGTGTCGTTATTCCTTTTCTGGATTTCCAGTTGTTTGGCGCTATTCCTTCTAATTCGTTGTGAATCCTGACGATGGCCCGGTTCGGATCATCGGGGTCCTCGAAGACATCCGTGACCCACAACAAAAGGGCCTCGCTACGCCGGAATCCAGCACCATGCATCAGGAGGGCTATGAGCTTATCTCTTAGCGCAACGCGAGGGTCTTTCGTTTTACCCAGGCCCTTCAGGTAGAAGTCTTCAAACTTTCCCGCAGGGAAGGCAATGGCATCGTCGTTGGTTTTTGCCAACGGTGTTCTGCCTTTAATGCTGCGGGCTCTCTTGACGGTATTGTTGATCGACTTGTCTTTGATGTGCCCGAGGAAGTCATTCTGATTTCGCCTGAACCACGCTGCGAACAGAATGCGCTCCTCATGGCGAGTGGCTTTACGCAGGGTATTTAGGGGCTTGCCCAGGCCTTTTTCAGAAACCCAGTCCGTGAATTCCGTCAGATTGTATATGTGCTTACCAACTGACCCGACTGAGGCAGGTATCCAATACAGTCCGGAAGTATCTAGTCCATCTTCGCCAACTGTGCCGCTGTATAGCCTCCTGACAAAGACCGAAAACAGCTCCTCGGGATCGTCGAACATGCCTGTGTTGGCATCCATGAACTCAATGAGGAGCATGATAGACTGAAGTCGCTTATTGATGGTTGAAAGCGAGACACCATTCAAATGGAGGTTAAGGACATAATCGGTGACGGATTCCAACACGCCTTCGTCTGACAGAATGACCGGAATCTCCGTGGTCACTCCGCTACTGTCCTCAACGATTTTTGCCTTCACTTTAGTGGCGAACATCCCTATTCCTTACACTGATTACATGTTTTTTCCTACATACTAATTATATTCTTAGGCAAAAAACAACCCCCTGATCGGGGGTTGTTTATCAAAATTACACCCTTTTATGTCCTATACGGAACCGAGAGGTGGCTTTTGTCTTTTACGACGCGTTCAGATTTGAAGCGAAATACAACTTCAAATTAGAACTGGTGACGCAGACCAACAGCGAACTGAGTAGCTTTCAGGTCGTCTTGGAAGTTGACGTTGTCAGCATAAGAACCCAGAGCGTAGATGTTGGTGCGCTTGGACAACTTGTAGCTGTAGCCAAGGCTGTATACGCTCTGCTTGTCTTCACCCCAGTTTTGAACACCAGCATTGCTGGGATCAGACATCATCCAGCTGGCCATGATCTTGCCGGCGGAACCAACAGGTGCGCTCAAACCCAAAGCGTAGGAATTCACTTTCAGGTTGTCGTTAACGGCAAACGAATCAAGCTCAAGACCGTCGGACAAATTGCCCGCGAAATTACCCAGGTAGCTGTTGCTGCCCAGGCTGGAGTTAGCCGAGAACCAGCCGTTACGTGTTTGACCACCGGCGGCGTGAACTTTAACCACTTCAAAGTCGTAGCTCAGCGCTAGGTTCCATGACTTAACCGAAACGCCGTCGTTAACGCCAGGGCCCTCGGGGCTCTTGAACTGGTCATAAACCAAAGCGGCGGCCAGAGGGCCATTTCCATAACGCAAACCGGTTGTCCAGGAACGAGTGTTAGGGTCGTCACCATTAGCTTGCTTGAATTCCTGATTGCCGCTGGCGTTGAAGGAATAGCCCAAACCAAACTGGAAACCAGAGAAGTTAGGGGTTTGATACATGATCATGTTGTCGAGGCGGTGATTTCCAGCAACGCTAAATGCCGATCCAACACTCGCTTGGCCGAAAGTCGTACCAAAAGGAGTTGCAATATCCGCGAAGTATTTCGAGGCGATATTGGCTTGACGGCCAAAGTCGAGACGCCCCCAGGAATCGGACATTAAACCAACAGTAGCATGGCGACCGAACAAACGCTGACCCTGACCGGATTCACCTGTACCCAGGTCGAAACCACTTTCCAATTGGAAAACCGCCTTCAGACCTTCACCCAGATCTTCGGTACCCTTCAAGCCCCAGCGGTTGCCGGAGTTGATACCGCTGACCATACCAGTGTTTGTGCCTTTAACGTCGGCGCCGGCAGCATCGGTACCTTTGAATTGCTGGTAACCAAAACCGCCGTCAACGCGGCCGTACAGCGTAACGGAAGTTTCAGCTTGTACCGCACCTGCAGCGAAGCCGGCGATCAACGCGGCTGTAAGCAGACTTTTTTTCATGAGTAAATCTCCGTAGATTTGAGTTAAGTGGCAACCCGGTCATAGCCCGGCCGCCTTGTTGAACTCCGCGATGGGAAGTTGATATGTATTCCAACAAAAATCCCGGCTTCTTGCTATCACAAACACGCAAAAACCCGGTTCTTTCTGTTTTTGTGTTGCTACCCGACAACAAAAGTGATCAAAAAATGATCAAAACAAAGGGTTTTCACTGATCTGAATAACCCTAGGAAAATTTTTTCCAAAAGGATAAAAAGCCCACTTTAAATCGATGTTTTATTTTAAATAGAATTGTTAAATATTTGTTTCATTTAATATTTTCTAATTATAAATTCTGTACCGTACAGTACAAATATAAAACATAAAAGAGACTGTCACTTTAGAAAAACGTGTAATAACAATCGACTACGGGATAGTTCTAATACCAAAATCAGAACTGAAACATTTTTGTCATATTTCAAGGGCTTTCTAAAGGGTGCGCAAGTGGTGATCCCACGCTACCGATTGATCGCTTTTTATCACTTTGGGCGCGTCCATACCGGAGCGCCAGTACGCCCACCGACCAAACCCGCTATTCACGATGAACCCCCCCTGTGAAGCCGGTGCAACACCACACCCGTCGGGCAGATCGTGCATCGCAAGAAACGTCTTGCTTGCGGCATCCCAATAGGCCACCACCCCCCCTACCGGGCTACTTGCCGCGACAACACGGGTGATGGGGTCGAACGCGATTGAACCCACATAATGTTGCATGGCATGCCAGATTTCGTCGTCGGCTTGCACCCACTCAAGGGTGCCCGACCCGCTGTGATAACCCACCAAAGGTACCTGATGCGCACGACTTCCTTGATACTGGCAGCCAAACCACACAGATTGCTGATGATCCAGCACCACGTGCCTGATAGATTGCTGATGTTGGTGGGCGGGTAAAACGTGGCGCGACAGTATTTGGCCATTGGACACATCTAAATAGGTCAATGACGCTTGCATGGTGTCGCGATTCAACACCAGCTTGTCGTAATCCGGATGCGTCAACAAGCCGCCATTGGCAACACATAAACGGTGTTGCTTTACATCAAGAATTATTTCGTGGGGACCGATACCTGCAGACGCCCACTCCCCCACTCTGTCGAATCCGCCCGAGGATGGGTTCAACCGATAAAGACCAATCACGCCACGCCCGGCCTCAAAATCGTTCTCAGCCGCATACAGTAATTGCCCATCTGCTGAAAACGCACCATGGCCCGAAAAGTGGCGCCCTTGAGGGGTATGAAAAACCTGTGCCGGCTCGTTCAATTTGCCGGGATCACAGGAAAACATCACCGCTTGCGTACCTGGCTGTCGCGCAAACGCCACCACTGTGCCGCTGCTTGAGTCAAGCGCAAAACTGTGTCCCCGCCCTGACAGCCTGACGGAGCGCAAGACCTGACCCCCTTCCGTTAGCAGCACCGCCTCATAATTGCCGCCAAACTTACGTGCCGCCAGATACAGCGGTCCGCGTAACGCGGAGCCGGGCTCCACCGCCGCCCTGACCGCGCGCTGCGGTGCCACAGCGGCCACAAATGCCAAGCCCAGCCATTGTCTTCGGTTAATCCCCATCGAGTGCGTTAAACCCTACGTTGACACCTAACGCCGACGCAAGATCGGCATCGGTTAAATCTTTCGCATTATCAACAATACGTCCCAAAAGCATCCACTCCTGTCGCAAGGAAGGCGACGGAACTGCTTCATCCGCCAGAGGCAACGCGTTAGCCTGTTGCGCTGCGCGGCCCAGTTCCGCTTCAATTTGATCCACAATCCATTCCTGATCAGCAGGCAACAAATCGGGGGCAAGCACAAAGGTCCGCATCCCCGTCAGTGAAGCCGCGATCGCTGGGCCGGTTAAACCGCTGCGCCAATACGGCGCCCTCTTGACCGCCACTTTTGTCTCAGACCCCATTAACGGCGGGGCAAGTTGAATATCGCGCACAAACTGCAAGCCTGTCGATAACGCCTTGACGCCTTCCGACAAAATCTCCTGATTGCTGCGATAGACCGGATTATTTTCCGCAGGCTTAACAAAACGCTGCGCATACTCGCCATCGGGCAATAACCACGCTTCACTTAACTCACCGGCTACTGACGCAATGTTTTTCGTAAGATCAGCGGCATAACGGCACAGCGGCCTGCGCTCATCTGCCGACAAGGAATGATTCAACACGCCTTGATCCCGATACAAAACATATTCCAGTGCCGGAAGCCCTTGAACCGCAACACTCGACTGACCGATCGGCACGGCAGGCTCTTCACCCTGATATTGCTGCAGCGTTCCCGAAACCTGTCGCAGCATGACACCACGGGGGTCAGGCCAAAAACTCAAACGTTCGTAGCGATTATCTTCAACCAAAGGGCCAAACCGCAGGAAGGCTACACCCGACCATGCTTTAACGACCGACTCAAAACCCGAAGACGCTTTGTGCAGCCACGCCGGATCCGCCTCGATGCACCCCTGTTCAAAATGCTGCTGCAAATTACGTGACTGTTGCGCCAAATGCTGAAAACCAGGCGCAATCGCGCGTTCAACCCACAGCCGGCCAACCTCGCTGCCGCCAACTGACGCAGAGTGCTTTTCACCACCTTGCGCCGACGCGGATTTCACGCCCATGCAACTTAATACCGCCACCATACAAAACGCCGTCACCCTTGCGGCGCAAGCGTGTGCCTTTGTCACAACGCGCTTCATAAAGACTCCAGGAATTTCAATAAATTGTCGCGATCTTCCGGCGTCATGGCGGCCACGCGGTCTCGCGCGGCTTGTGCCTCGCCGCCATGCCACATAATGGCCTCCAGTAACGTTCTGGCTCTCCCATCGTGCAGCCAGGTCGCGTTCGGATTAACCGTTTTGGTAAGCCCAATACCCCACAAAGGCGGGGTACGCCATTCCCGCGCCCATGCGCCTCCTTCATCGGCAAGGCCCGGCCCCATATCGTGCAGCAACATATCGGTATACGGCCAAATCAGTTGGAACTGATGGGCAGGATGCGTTGCATCGCGCCGCGTGACATACTTAGGCACATGGCAGGCTACGCAGTTGGCTTCGTAAAACAACTTTTTCCCGGCCAACACCCGCACATCATTCACATTTCTACGTTGAGGCAACGCCAGGTTTTCGGAATACCGGCTGACGAAATCCAACAGATCACCCGGTACCTCATGCGCCCCCTGGCTTTTTTGAACACCATGCGGCATCTTTGAACACGCCTTTTGAGCAGACGTGCATTCGCCATACGGTGACGGCACCAGAGGAGTCGACAATCCCATATCGGCGGAAAACGCCACTGCCGCCTGCTGCTTAACGGTAGGCTGCTCGGCTTTCCAACCGAAACGCCCCAAGGCTTTTTCACCCGTAACAAGGTCTTCCACCCAGCGTACACGCCCGGTAACACCGTCTTGTTTTGCCTCAGGGCGATTGATATTACGAAAAATATCGTTAGGGTGAATCGCCTCAAGCAGACCTAAGCCAACCATTGGCGAAGCCAACCGAGGGGATAAACGCACATCTTTATGCAGCGGGCCATATGCCAAGTCGGTTAGCTCGTAAACCGGCTTCATCAACTCAACTGTTTCGCCGCCGTTCAAAGCAACTTCCTGCGATTCATACCGAATCTGCAAATCCCCCTCTCGACTTAAACCGGGAACAGCAAAAGGCTGAAACTGATGACCATAAACAGGGTCGGGTGCCTCCAATGCCTCAATCACGGAGTCGACCGCCTCGTTCTGATTATGAGCCAATGACAAACGTATCAATAAGGCCATATTCCCCGTAAGCGCTTCGGGGTCAAACCCCGGCACCGTACCTCGGCCATCTTTGACATGGCACGCTTGACACGATCGGGCGTTAAATAGCGGCCCCAATCCGTCGGATGCGAGCGTAGACGAGGGCGACGAAACCCAGTCTTTGCGAAACAAACCGTTCCCGACAAGAAACTGTTGGCGCTCTTCAAAACTTAAGTTGGCAGCCGGATGGGAAAAAATATCGGCATTCACCCGCTTATCAACTGTTCCCGCGCCGCCTTGCATGACTTCAAACGACTCCGCTTGCGAGAAGTCTTCAGTGAATTCGGTGACCGCCTGAACCCGTTCATAAGACGCATCAGACAAATCGGGTCGCGCCTGATCAGACACGGCCTGCTGCGATTGGCTGTACGCCGGCCCTCCGATTGCAAGACAGAATGCAAGCAACAGAGACCGGCCCCCCATGGCATAGTGCGCGAACTGCGTCATGAGTCGACTGCTTATTGGAAGACGGCCGAGGGACCGTCAAGACTGTCAGAACCCTCGATTTGAACACCGCCCAGGTCAAGCAAAGCAATAACCCGCTCAATACTACGCGTTTGCGCAACAAGATGATCCACCACCGACTGCACTACAGCGTTACCTTCGGCGTTGCCTGACGCAATCATTTGATCGTACGTTTCTACGTGTTTCGCGCGTTCACGCATGATTTCCATTGCAGCCAACGTGGCCGACAGCCGTGAGCGCATTTCTTCGTCCAACTTGGGGTCATGTTGGCGTACGAAATCGCTTAACGACGGGCCTTCTGTTAGTGTGCCGTCAACCGCAAGATACTCGCCCAAATAAACGTTTTGCATCCCTAATTGGTTGTAGTAGTGTGAATTATGGGTGTTGTCCGAGAAACAATCGTGCTCTTCCTCCGGATCATGAAGAATCAAACCCAGTTTGATGCGTTCACCCGCCAACTCCCCGTAAGAAAGACTACCCAACCCGGTCAGCATGGCGATCAGGCCCGCTTTAGGATCCGATACAACCGCTTCACGCGCCTGGCCCTGATCCTGCCAATATGACACCATTTGCTCGAGATCGGACACCAGCATGTCGGTCACCACACGTAAGTATTGAGCGCGACGATCACAATTTCCATTGGTGCAATTTTCAATGCTGTAATCCGTGTAGGGGCGGTTACCCGAGTGCCGCTCCTGCGGGGTGCCGCTGCGCCCTTCCGGAGCCGGCCCCGTGCCATTCAAGTCTTGCCCCCAAAGTAAAAACTCAACAGCGTGATAGCCCGTTGCAACGTTCGCCTCGTTGCCATCTGCTTCATGCAATACATTACGCAATAAATCAGGGGTGATTTCCGAGGCGTCAACTGATTGCCCACCAATTTTCAACTGCGGATTAGCAATGACATTCACCACATAATAGGCATTTAAATCGGAGTCAGTGCCATACGACGCATCAACATAATCAATCATGCCCTCGTCAAGCGGCCAGGCATTCACCTTGCCTTCCCAGGCATCCACAATGGGGTTGCCGAAACGATATGCCTCAGTTTGCTGATAAGGTACACGCGAGTCGATCCAGGCTTGGCGCGCCGCCGCCATCGTCTCGGCACTGGGTTTTTCCAAAAGCAAATTGATCGACGCCTGAAGATCGCGTGCAGAATCCAGTGCATCTGTATAGGCAGCCTGCGCAATGTCTGCATAGGTTTTGGTTACAGCTTCGGGTGTGGCGGCCCACGAGGCGGACGAAACCATCAACAGCACCGCTCCAAACACATGCCCCAACTTGGATAACTTAATCATGCTTTATCTCGCCCTTAACCGTTGTTTTCAATTTCAATACTGAGATTGTAAACGATTTGCATTTACTAATCAGCATCTAAGCCGGTTCATCAACGGTGAATGAAAGCGCCACGCGAAAAAAAACCGCAACCTTCAGGGTACCTACCCGGACTGGTTACGGTTTTTTAAAATTCTGGTGCGACGGCGGGACTCGAATAGTCAGCATTCATGCGGTCTACAGAGGGCCTCATCTCAATAAGCACCCAAACAGGTACCCAAAATCTTTTGCTTGCTGTTAGCCAAGCTAATCAGCCTGCTGTATTTTCGCCCACAGCACATGCTGACGCAAGCTTTCTGAATCACCATTCCCACAGGCTTCTCTATGAACGAATCTCTGTCTGAGGTCATCCGTATCCGGGTGACCCCGTCCCATGCTGCGCGTCTGGGTGAGGCTGCCGCTCTCTCCGGACTGTCCCTCTCTAACTATATAAGGCGACGATTGTCCGCTGACGACACGCTGCAGGAAGAACTGACGCTATTACGTCAGATCGTCGCCGACCTGGGCCATCTGCGCGACACCCGCTTGGCCGCAGTCGAATCCGCCCATCTGTTACGGGCCATGGCCAAGCCAGAGCACCTTGCCATCGCACAACAAACGCTACAGCAGCAACGCTAACCTTCCCCGGCCTGACCACGGCCACCTGCTTTACCATCCCCCGGAGACACCCTCATGCAACCCCTTCCCGTCCTGCGGGCTGGGACGCTGGCGCTTGCCTGCGTTTTAGCTCCCGCTACCCATGCCACCGGCACCATCGAACTGCTTACCGGCATCCCCCGTCTGGCTTGTGAAGCGACACTTTGTCTGTCGTCTAGCTTGCGTCCTGGTGAATGCAACCTTTCCCTAAATCATTACTTTCGTATTAAAAAATTCAACAAGCGCGGGCTGGACTGGACTGCTACGGTCGCAGCAAGACGCGATTTTCTATCTGAGTGTCCGGCAGCCAGCGATCCGGGCATACCAGAACGCATAGATGCGATTTCACGCGGAGCTGGGAAATGCGATGCGGAATTTCTGAACCGCAGCTATGCGGCCACCGCTTATAAATGGCGCGAACGCGGCTACAACTACTGGAGCGGCGACAGCGCGGAGCCGGTTTACGAAGTCCACCCACTACCCACTGTCACGCTCAGCCAACTTCCCACCTACTGCGTCGCCTACAACGATCACGCCTGGACGCATGAACTATCTGTTCGCTATGTCGGCAAACCCGCCATGGGCGGGCTCTGGGTAAAGGCTGAGGACTACGAGGCCGCACAAGCCGAGTGGAACGCCAAACATGATGGGCTTTGGGCCAGCGGCTGGAATTTCTCGCTCACTGATCCAAGGCAACGACCCGACTACTGAGGAAACCCACTATGATCGCAGAGGCCTAAGCTAGGCTGGATCGTCAAGCAGGCACTTCAAGCCTTGCCAACCTGGAGGTGACTCATTAATAAGTCCATGGGTGCCCATAGTGATTGGGCTCACGTCTCCCACCACATCGCTGAAGATCGAAGAGTGCTCCTCCGCAAACCACCGTAAAGATTGGAACTCGCAAGCCACCCTGAGAAATAGCTGCTCACTTATGCGAAAAACTCCCTTCATCATGTCATTTGGATCAACACAAATCTGCAATGCGTAATTGCCATCCATCAGTACAGTCGCATCTATGCCGTTGGCCTTGAAATGGGATTTCAATGTTGATGGCCAATTAAACTGCCCCTCTTTTGGCCAACAGAATTGACCCACCTGCCGGTGGCTGCAAAGCCATGAAACGTGTAGCGTTCCTGCCATATAAAAGGCAACGGGAGCGCATCATTGAAGGAGTGGGTAGTGATTCATAAAATCAAAGGGTTGTATGACGAGGGCCGCGGGCTGTCGCTGCGGGCTATCAGCCTTGAGCTGGATATCTCGCGCAACACGGTGCGTAAGTATGTGCAGATGGACGAGACGCAGATCAGTGCCTACCAAGGCGACCGGTCGCGCCATAAGCGCCTGGATGCGCATCGGGATTTCCTGATTCATCAGCTTAAGCGCTTCCCGAAGTTAAGTGCCGTCAAGCTGGCACGTCGGCTCCAGGAGCGCGGCGGAGAGCTTGAGGTGTCCTCGCGCAGCATTCGTCGCTATGTGCAGACATTAAAGGAACAGGTCGCTACAGGCCAGCTACGCTATTACGAACCCGTGCCTCAGTCCGTGCCCGGAATTCAATGCCAGGTTGATCCAGGCGAACTGCGCGGCGTACTCATTGGAGGACAAGAACGTACCGTTCACTTCGTCGTGTTCGTACTGTCGTGCTCACGCTTGATGTATGTGGGCCTCGCCTTCAAGCCATTGGATACCGCTGCCTTTATTCAATTGCACGACGAGGCGTTTCGTTATTTCGGCGGCATACCCGAGGAATGTGTGTACGATCAAACCAAGTTGGTGGTGCTCAGCGAGCAGTACCGGGAACTGACCCTCAACCCGCGTTTCCATGAGTTCGCCACGACAGCGGGTTTCCGCATCCATGCCTGCGAAGGCTATGACCCGGAGAGCAAAGGTAAAGTGGAAGCTGGCGTCAAATACGTCAAGCAAGACGGTCTATACGGCGAAGAGTTTGCCAGCGAGCAGGACTTGCGTCAGCACATGCAGCACTGGCTCGAGACGGTTGCTAATGCACGGGTTCATGGGACGACGGGGCGGGTGCCACGGGAACACTTCGAACAAGACGAACGTCAGCACTTACGGTCATATCTGGCCCCGGCCAGCCTGACCGACCAGGGCACCCGTGCCCAGACTCGGCGCGCCGATAAGACGGGGCTCATCTCCTGGAAGTCCAACAAGTATTCCGTGCCCATGGCTTGGCAGCAGGCCAATGTTGGCGTCGCTGAGCACGGCAATGATCTGACTATTACGGACCTGGAAACGGGCGATGCGATTGCCGTCCATGAACTGTGTTCCGAGAAGGGTCGAACCGTCAAGAACACGCACCATTATCGGAATCATGCCCAACGTATCGTCGATTTGGAGCAGGCCATTGCGGCCCTCATACCGCATGAGACCGCCGCTGCTTTATGCGCAGTGCTCAAATGAATCGACCAGGGTTTACTAGACACATTTTTGCCTCATAATATCGACTGATGGAGATCATTATGAGCAGGGCTCGATTTACAGAAGAATTCAAGATTGCAGCGGTCAAACAGGTGGCCGATCACGGCCGTCCGGTTGCGGAGGTCGCCGCCCGTCTGGGCGTATCGACCCACAGCATGTATGCGTGGTTAAAGCGCTATAACACGTCGCCCGAGCAGCGCCAGCAAGACAGCGCCGAGGCCACCGAGATCAAGCGGTTGCGCACCGAGGTCAAGCGACTCACTGAAGAGCGAGACATCTTAAAAAAAGCCGCCGCGTACTTTGCCAAGGAGTCCGGCTGAAGTACGCGTTTATCGAGCAGCATTCGACTCAGTATGCGGTGCGACGGCTTTGCGCCGTGCTCCAAGTGCATCACAGCGGTTATTACGCATGGCGGCGCAATGCTCACAGTCAGCGCCACCATGAAGACCAACGGTTATTGGCATTAGTGAAGGCGTCTTGGCTGGAGAGCGCACGCGTGTATGGCTACCGTAAGGTGCATCATGATTTACGTGCATTGGGTGAATCCTGTAGCCGGCACCGCGTGGCACGCTTGATGCGCATCCACGGCTGGCGCGCTCAGGTCGGGTACCGTCGTCGACCGGGTTCGTATGGTGGTATCCCGCATAGCGTTGCCGCCAACATTCTGGACCGCCAATTCGATGTTGCCGCGCCTAACACCGCCTGGGTAACGGACATCACCTACATCCGTACCCATGAGGGGTGGTTGTATCTGGCCGTTGTATTGGATTTGTTCTCACGCCAAGTGGTCGGTTGGTCGATGGATTCGCGTATGAGTAAAGATCTGGTTTTACAGGCCTTACTTGCGGCGGTCTGGCGGCGCAAGCCAAAGCAACGCGTCATGGTGCATTCGGACCGCGGCAGCCAATACGCTTCGGATACGTACCAGACTCTGCTGACCCAATACGGTATACGCTGCAGCATGAGCCGAAAAGGCAACTGCTGGGACAATGCTGTCATGGAGCGCTTCTTCCTGAACCTGAAAATGGAACGCGTCTGGCAGCGCGATTATGCCAACCATGTCGAGGCCGAAAAGGATGTGACGCACTACATTGTTGGCTTTTATAACGTGCAGCGTTTGCACTCGACGCTCGGATACATCGCACCCGTTGATTATGAACTACAGAACAACGTAGAAAAACCTATCGCAGTGTCTGAAATTGCTTGACCACTACACACTGCCATAGCCGCTCATGCCACCCAGCCCGGAACCCTCTACGCCTACCTCGGGAAGGACGGCATGTTCCGGTCCAGGGACGGTGGCATCGAGTGGGTGAAAGTAGACAGCGGACCCCAGGAGCCAGTGCAGGCATTCCTGCACTCGGACATGCCCGGCAGCATGGAAAGTGGCTGGCTGTTCGCGGGTACAACCCGCGGCGTCGCCCGCTCCATGGACTGTTTCTGCTTCTGGGGCGATGCCGGTGACCTGCGCGGCACCGTGTCCGCCATCAGCTATGATCCTGCGGCTCCGGAAAACGTTTACGCCGTAGTCGAGGGGCAGCTTCATCACAGTACCGATGGCGGTGAAACCTGGACAAGTCTTAAGGCCCCCCAAACCGTAACAGCGCTTGCCTTCTCGTCGACACAAGGACTTGTGGTGGGCACCGCAAACGGGAACCTGCTTGCCCGAAGCACCGCTGGCGAATGGACGCCTGTCCATGATTAAGTGGATTGTCTCCGTGGCCCTGCTCACTGCGCCGGCCTTTGCCGGCGGCTCAGGCGGGCCCGGGGCTTCTGAGATTGCATCGGCGGAAGTCGCCCAGGGCAGACAGATCTATGAGCAATACTGCGCTGCTTGTCACGGGTGGCAGGGAGAAGGCGGTGCCAACTGGAAGAAGCCGGATGAGAAAGGGGAAATGCCCCCGCCACCTCATGATGACACCGGTCACACCTGGCGCCACAGCGATGCCATGTTGTTCAAGATGATTGCGGAAGGCTGGCGACACCCGTTCAACAAAACTGAACGGCTAACCATGCCGGCGTTCGGGGAGAGTCTGACTGACCAGGAAATTGGCGCAGTAATCGAGTACCTAAAGACCCTCTGGACGGATGAACAACGGGAGTACCAGCAGACAGAAAGCCAGTAGCCTAACCCCACTGCCCGGAGAACCACTGATGGCGCTCTTGGCGACTAAGGCCACGAATCGACAGCAAGCATTGTGGTGGCGCATCCCAGCGCCCAAACCGTAATGCTGTATCTTGCGGTGTATTCGCTTACACGAGAAAGAACTGGGCGCCCAAGCCGATAATAAGCGTGGCCGAAAACGCCATTATAACCACAACTCCATGCCATGGTTCGGTTGCAACGGATGCCGACTCCCCTGACCTGCCCATCGGCACGATGATCCGCAGGTACACCGCCAGCGACAGCACGCTGTTGATAATTGCCACCACAGCCAGCCAGGTAAACTGGGCATCAATGGTAGCGCCAAAGAGCATAAACTTGCCAACGAAACCAGCCAGCGGCGGTATGCCGACCAGCGACAGCAGGAAAATCACCATTGCGATTCCCATAAGCGGCCGCGCACGTCCCAGTCCGGCAAAATCGTTCAGACTGCGCCCGGTTGCGGCGGCAACGGCGAAAGCGCCCAGATTCATGGCCGCATAGGCAGCGGCAAACAGAATGATTGAAGGCAAGGCCAGCTCACTGGAGCCCACCGCCAGGATGCCCAGAAGGAAATAGCCTGACTGGGCAATCGACGAATAGGCCAGTAGCCGGACAATATTGTCCTGCACCAGTGCAGCAAGATAGCCGTAGGTCATGCTCAGCACGGCCAGGCCCGCCATGACCGCAGCCCAGCCGGTTTCCGGCGGCAGGTCACGAACCACCTGAGTCAGCGCAAACAGGGCGCCAATCTTGGGCACGACCGACAGGTAGGCGGCAATCGACAGCGGCGCGCCCTCGTAGGCGTCGGGTGCCCAGAAGTGGAACGGAACCAGCGATGCCTTGTAGCCCAGACCCACAACCACAGCCACGAACCCTAGAATGACAGCCAGCGGCATGGTGTCGATGCCCGGCAGATCGGCGAGTAGCGTAGAGCCGGAGGCGCCAAACCAGTAGCTCAGGCCGAAAATCATGATCGATGTGGTGACCGAAGCGAACACAAAGAATTTCATGGCCGCTTCGGTCGCCCGGTCGGTGTCCGGATAGGCGACCAGGGCGAAGGTGGCCAAACCGGTCAGCAACGTACCCAGCACCAGAAACATGGTGTCCCCTGCCCCCGCCAGCACCAGGGCGCCGAGAGTGGAAAAGATCAGCAGGCTGTAGACCGTACCCTCGCGGGCGCTCCCCCGGACATCCACCCGCGCCAGCAACATCGTAAGCACCGTAGCCGGCAGCAGGATGAGCTTGGCCCAGATGCTTAACGTGTCGATCCGGAAGCTGCCGCCAAATACCGTTGTGTCTGTGCCGAGCAGGCGCAGGGTTAGCCCGGTGCCAACGACCAGGCCGATGACGGCAATGATCAGCGAAATCCGGGGCCGGCGCAGCATCTCCGCGATCAGGGCACCGACAGCCGTCAACAGAACGGCAATTTCCGGAATGATTAATGCGAGATCACGACCCATTACAGCACCAGTGCCAATGTGGTCCGATGAATAACGTCCAACACCCAGGACGGCGCCACGCCAGTGGCAACGGTGAGCACCAGCAGGGGCGCCACCGCAAGAATTTCGCGCGGGCTCAGATCCGGCATTTTGTTCCAGCGATCCCGGGGCTCACCCAGAAAGGTTTCACGCAGTGCCTTCAGAAAGGTTCCGGCGATAATCGCAATACCCAGAATCACCACAACCGCGATGGGAGTGGTGCCCAGGGTGGCGAGAAATATCTGGAACTCAGCCGGGAAGTGCGCCAGGCCGGGGAGACCCAGAGACGCGAAAGCCGCCAGTACAAAGGACCAGCCAAGCAACGGAACCGTTTTGAGCAGGCCGCCAAACTCCCCCATTTCGCGGGTATGGGCGCGCTCCTGAATCATGCCCACCAGGAAGAACAGGGCACCGGTGACCAGGCCGTGACTGAACATCTGCAGCACGGCGCCGTCCAGAGCGGTCGCACGCACGGCAGGATCCAGCGTTAGCGCAGCCGCAGAGACGCCGACGATCACGTAGCCCATGTGATTAACTGAGGTATAGGCCACCAGGCGCTTGAGATCGGTCTGCGCCAGTGCGGCAAAGGCGCCGTAAATCGCGCTGACGACACCGAAAACCAGAACAATGATGCCGGCTTCGCGGAACGCCTCGGGAGTCATTTGCAGCGCGAAGCGCACCAGCCCGTAAGTGCCGAATTTCAGCATGATGCCAGCCAGGATGACGCTACCAACGGTCGGTGCCTGCACGTGTGCCGCAGGTAACCAGGTATGCAGGGGTATCGCAGGAATCTTGACCGCAAAGGTGATCAGCATGGCGATCAGCGCCCACATGGCCACAGCTCCCTCCAGCGGTGGATTGGCAATCCAGGCCCGCATATCGAAGGTGGGAGCAGGGCTGCCGAGGTAAAGCCCCAGAATCGCGAGTAACAATGGCAGGCTGCCCAGCAGGGTATAGATAAAGAACATCAGGGCGGCGCGCTGCCGGTCTTCATGTCCCCATCCGGCAATCATGAAATACATCGACACCAGGGAAACTTCGAAGAAGACGTAGAACAGGATCCCGTCGAGGGCGGTAAAGGTACCAATCGCCGTGGTTTCAAGAAGCAGGATCAGGGCCACATAGGCACGCGGGCGATCACGAAGCGACGACGTGTAGATGAAAGAAACCAGGAAAAGCACGGCACTCAGCAGCACCAGCGGCAGGCTGATGCCATCAACCCCGACCCGGTAGGCGGCGCCAATGGCCGGCATCCATTCCAGCTCTTCGACCTGGGAAAAGCCGTCACCACTCACGCCCTGCAGCCACATGGCCAGAGCGCCGACCAGAGTCAGGGCGGCACTGACGATCGCTATGCCGTGCACCGTCCGTGCCGTCGGCTTCGGCAAACACAGAATCAGCACAGCGCCGACGAGTGGCAAAAACAGGGTCAGAGATACGAGTGGTAGCATGAGTACAGGGTTCCTTTAGAAACTCAGTGAAGCTGAAAACAGGATGGCCAGGAGCACAGCGATGGCGACGGCGCTGATCGCCAGGCTGTGATGGATCAGGCCGCTTTGCAGGGTTCTCGCCCGCGCGCCGAGGGCCCGCACACCGGCCACCAGGGCGAAGATCAGGCCGTCGATACCACGCTCATCCCCGCCCCGAACCCAGCGACCCACCGCCAGATTGGCGCGGCCGACGCCAAGCACGGCCAGATACAAACGTTGTTCCAGGCGCTCGCCCCCACGGGCAAGGTTGACAGCTGCATGGTCGACGCCAAGCGCGGCCGCGTACAAATGGTCTTCCAGACGGTCACACCGCCGGGCAACAGCCATTGCGGGCCGGCCTATACAGGCGGTCAGGCCTCCCGCAACCACCAGCCCCGATTCTGCCCATTGATGGGCAGGCCCAAGCAGACGCTTGACCGGCACCAGCCAGCCCAACGCCAGACCACCCAATGCAGCGACGAGTCCGGACAATATGGCGAACATACCTGCGGTTTCCGGAGCCGGCAGATCAAGCATTGTTTCGAGTGGATCAAAGGCCAGACCCAGGCCAGCGGCGGGGATCGCCAGACCCCAGATGCCAGCGCGCATCCAGCCAGTACCGGCGACCGGTCGGGTATCGCCGGAGCCCTGCCAGAGCGAGCGTAAAGCCCGGGCCATATAGGCGCCGGTCAGCAGAGTGCCTGCCAGGGCCAGGGGTCCGAGCCAGGCGGCGCCCTGCCCCGACAGAGCGGCGGCAATCACCGCATCCTTGGAAAAGAACCCGCTCAGCGGTGGGATGCCGGCCAGTGCCAGTGCTGCCAGCGCAAAGCCGGCGAAGGCCCAGGGCCTGGCGCGGCCAACGCCCTTCAGCTGATCGAAACCGGTACCCTCGCGAGCATGCTGGAAGTCGCCAGCGGCCAGGAACAGGCTGCTCTTGATGGCGGCATGGGCGAGCAGATGCAACAGCGCGGCCAGCGGAACCCCGGCGCCTACTGCAATCAGCATCAGGCCGTATTGGCTGGCGGTGGAAGCCGCGAGCAGGCGTTTGAGATCACGCTCGGCAAGCGCAATCACCCCAGCCGCCACCGTGGTGATACCACCGACAAGCCCGACAGCGAAAAGCGCTTCAGGGGTCAGCAGCGGGGCCGACCGGATCAGCAGGATAGCGCCCGCCGCAACCAGCGTGGCCGAGTGCAACAACGCCGAAACCGGTGTCGGGCCTGCCATGGCGCGCATAAGCCAGTCCTGCAGGGGAACCTGGGCCGACTTGCCCATGGCGGCCAGCAGCAACAGAAGCCCGGCCGTAGTCGATGCGCTACTGCCAGATTCCAGGGCGGCGGCAATCTCGCTGGTACCTGCCGACCCGATAAGCATGAACACCGCAACGTAAAGCCCGAGATCAGCGCTGCGGGTATAGAGGAATGCGCGGCTGGCTGCGTTCGCAGCTTCGGGCCGCTGAAACCAGAAGCCGATCAGCAGGTAACTGCACAAACCGATCAGCTCCCAGGCCGCCAGCAGCAGAATCCAGTCGCCAGCCAGCACCAATGCCTGCATGGCGGCCAGGAACAGGGACATCACGGCATAAAAGCGCGCCTGACCGGACTCCCGCTTCATATAACCAACGGCGTAAATCAGCACAAATGTGCCCACCGTAGCCACCGCCACGGCCAACAGCGAGGTCATCGGTCCGGCGACCAGCCGCAGAGGCATGTCCGGCAGACCGGGCAGAAGCAGAGTTTCGGCCTGACCACCTGCCACCCGGGCCAGAAGCCAGAGACTTCCCGCCAGGCTGAGCGTTGCGCCAGCCAGGGCCAGCGCGGCTCCACCACGGCGGAGTATCAACACGGCCAGGGCGGCGATCAGCGGCGGCAGTATCGGCAGGAGCACTGCATTCATCCTTTGAGGTCCTTTGCTTCTTCCATCTCGACCGAGCCCTTGGCCCGGAAGCGGGCAATGGCGACGCCAAATCCGACCGCCATCTCCAGTGCCATGACCGTCATCACCACCAGCACGAACATCTGGCCGGAATAGGCCTCGGGGTGCAGAAAGCGCCAGAAAGCGACGAGATTCACCATGGCGCCCGCCAGCATCAGCTCCACGCCCATCATGATCATCACCAGATTGGTCTGGGACAGCGCGCCATAGATACCGATACCGAACAGGATGGCGCCGGTCAGAAGCGCTACTATCAGAACTACGGTCATTCCGAGGCCTCCTTGTCGTCTTTACCCGCCAGGTTTTTCACAGGTATTGCCACCGCCGTGGCGGCAATCATCGCGGTCAGGATGGTGATGCCGGCAGTTTGGAAGATCATCATCGAGCGCCCAAGCAGCTCCATCCCCAGCTCCCGCGTCTGCGCTTCCGCGTCCGCCACCTGCTCGGCTGCGGGACCCCAGTCGGACAACAGCGCAACGGCGATAGCGACAACGGCCGCACTCACCCCGGCACCGATCGAAAAACGCTTTTGATGGCTCATGTCCATACCGCCAAGGCCACCGGGATCCATCATGAACATAACCATGAAGATGGCCATGATGCTCATCTCCGTGGCCATCATCATGATCTGCAGTACACCCAGAAATTCGGTCTGCATCGCCAGAAACATGCAGCCGACGGCAGTCTGTGAAAACAGCAGCGCCAGCGCGGAACGGACCATGGATGACGTGCGAAACACCACTACGCCAAAGCCGATGGCGGCCAGCCCGAAAACGGCAACGAAAAAAGCCTGTGCGTGCATCAGGGAACCACCAGGATCAGTAAACCGACAATAATGATATTAACCAGTGCCAGAGGGATGCCCAGAATCCAGCACCACCGCATCAGATCCGCCTCGCGAATGCGTGGCAGGTAACGACCGGCCAGCAGCATCGACACGGCCACGGCCAGGGCCTTGATCAGGCTCCAGGCCCAGGGCGGCAGCAGCGGGCCGTGCCAGCCACCGAGGTAGAACACCGTGGTTGCGGAGGCCAGCGTAACCACCAGTGTCAAGCGGGCTAGGCGCAACACTGCCAGGCGGACGCCGGTGTACTCGGCATCCACACCTCCGCCAAGCTCCCCCTCCGCGGTGGGCAGATCGAATGGCGCGCGAAACGCAAGCGCCATGGCGGCAATGAAAAACAGCACGAATCCCAGGGGCTGATAGACAATGTTCCACAGACCCGCCTGGGAACCAACGATTGCAGTGTTCACCAGAGACTCAGCGCGCATGGCCACGGCCGTGATCGGCATGACAATAAGCATGGAATAGGCAATAAGCTGGCCCAGAAAGCGCCAGCCGCCGATCATCGCGTAGGCGCCATCCGGCCCCCAGCCCGCCATGATCACCGCGACCAGCACATAGGCCAGGGCCGCGTTGATGAAGAGCCCGCCGGTGCCGAGGTCCGCGATGACCAGATCCGGCGCCAGCGGCAGGACCGCCATACCAAGCATCGCCACAACCAATAGCAGCACCGGCGCCGCCTCGAAAAATACCCGGTCTGGCGAGCGCGGCACAATGGACTCACGGCCGATGTGCGCCAAGCCGCTGTATAGTGGCGCGGCCGGACTCAGGCGGCCCGTTGTGATCCAGCCCTCAATCACGGCCAGCAGCCAGGCGCTGCCAAGCAAGGCGAGCAAAACGATAACGACGGTCACGAGATTACCTCCCAGGGCGACAGGTCCAGCGACCCGATTGCCAACAGCGCATCGCCCAGTTCCTTGCCCTCGACAAGCTTCGGCACCAGGTCGATATGGTGACTGCAGGCGGTGTCCAGTTTGTAGGATTTCACCTGGCCACGTTCCAGTTTCAAGCTTAACCGGGCCTCGCCGCGTGGAGTGTCAACGGCTGCCTCACCGGTTCCTGACACATCGCCAATGTCGCGCAGGGATGGCAGCTCGGGCTCCCCGCTCGACCTAATGAGTTCGAGGCTGGCCGAAATTTGGGCCAGACGTTGCCACAGACGTGCCCAGGCATCTCCGCCTTCATCCGCAGCACGCGCTACAGGGCCGCGCAGAGCAGAAGATTTCGATGACAGTACGCCGATACCCTTCAGCCGCGATTTGAGCAAAGGCGTTCGCTCAAGGCGGGCACCCAATGTGCGCAGCACTGGCTCCAGCTCAGCAAGCCTGTTCCGATCAGCGTCTCTGACCTGCAGCTGCAGAGTTGAAGCCCGCTGCGTCAGCCAGGCGAAGCCGAGCTGGCGCCCCACTTGTGCCAGCCAACCCAGGTGACTGGCGATGCGCTCACGCTCAAGGGCGCCACTGCGGGCCTGAGTGGTCGCCTGATCGTCATTCAGCCCAGCCGCTTGCTCGATTGCCAGACAGGCCAGCAGACGGTAGCTCACAGGCGCCAACGGCATTGCTGAGGACAGATGCTCGATGAATGTATCAGCATCCATCTCTTTACTTTCCTGGCTCCCTTCACCCTCTTCACCTTCGGCGGTCATACCCACCAGGGAGGTCGCCCGCCCTTCGGTTACGCCATCGCCGTCGAGCGTCAGCGTCAACTTCAGACCACCGGGCAAGCCAGGAAAGACCGGGCCGAATGGCACCTCAAGCCAGTCCATCTGCAGGCCGTCGGCGCTGCGGGGCAGGTCTTTAGTGACTTCAATCATCGACATGAATCCCGAGGCACCATGATCGTGTCCACTGTGATCGTGTTCACCTTGATCATGCCCGGAATGTTCATGTTCTGAGTGGTCGTCAGATTCGCCATGTTGATGTTCGTGATCATGATGGTGCTGATGATCGTGGTGATGCTCATGATCGTGGCCAGAGCTCTCCTCGGAGTCGCCCTCATCTTCAGCGTCCTCACGGACTACCAGATCCATCCCGCACTTGGGGCAGCTGCCCGGCCCGTCCCGGACGATCTCCGGGTGCATGGGACAGGTATATTCGGTCCCGGTATTTTCCTGTGCATGGTCGTGCTCGTGATCGTGGCCGCCCTCAGGGGTAGATTCCCCGGCTTCGCGCGCTACCAGGTCCATGCCGCATTTGGGGCAACTGCCCGGCTCGTCTTCAACGACCTCCGGGTGCATGGGGCAGACATACTCGATTCTGGCATGCAGAACATCGGCGTCAAAATCCTCCGGCGATTCCGCAAAGGCACCGTCGACAAATGCGCGCTGTAGTTTACCTACGGCTTCGGTCAGCTTCTCTTGCGACAGACCTGCGGAAATATCGGCACCGGGTAAAGTTGATGGTGTCTGCCCACCTACCATGAGAATGGCTCGCGGCCGTGGCATCTGGGCGTAGAGCACGGCCACAGCATCGCCCATTTTTTCTGACAGCTCACCGACGATCAGGAGTACGCTGGCATCGCGCGGCGTGGTGCTGATGAGCAAGCCTGCAGCGGGTACGTCCAGACCATGTGCCAGCGCAACCTCCGGACCGGGAACGACCAGGCAACTCAGGTTACGGGCCAGTGCCCGGGAAACCAGCTTGTGCAAAAATGACGGCCGCTTCTGCCGTGCGCCCGTTGCGTTTATTGCCGGATCAGAACTCATTGCCGCCTGAAAGCCCCTTGGCTCCATCCGTAAAGCAGGCCAAGAAACAGAATGGCCAGAAACACGCCCATATCAAGCAACGCAACCATTCCCACTTCCTTGTACACAACTGCCCACGGGTACATGAAAGCCATCTCCATATCGAAGGCCAGAAACAGCAACGCGTAACCGTAGTACCGGGCGTGATAGCGCCCCCACACCGGATCCCGAGACAAGACTCCGGAACTCGCCGGCACATCCTTGCCCGACTCCTTACGTGTCGGGCCTATCGCGCGGGCGAGCGTATACAGACAGAAAACGCTGCCAACAATGCCGATTGCCAGCGCCAGCAACAGGGCGTATTGCTCCAGAAGGCTCATGTTCTATTCTCCGGACTTTCCGTTCCGGTTAGCCTGCCACTCACTGAACGCAAGAAAATAAAGCAGGAAAGGTTCACTAAAGGAATTACTATCAGCAGCCCCAGTGCACCCGGATACCCAATACGCTGGCATATACGCCAGGCCGGAATAATGGCCACGATTGCGAAAACCAGCATCCACAGCCAGTGCCCTCCCCACATTGTGTGACCATACATATTGCCTTCCATCATGTGCTTATCCTCCGTATCTGATATTTATGACTAGTGATGGTGTTCATGGCCTGAGCCTGCAGCTTCTCCGGACTTTTTAAGGAAGATCTGTTCCGCCACTGCAATAACAATCATGGTGACAACGGCAACCCCGATGACAAAGGGATCGGTATTCAGTTTGACCCAGACAAACCCGCCGAGTGCCAGCAGATCCAGCAGGATGGCCATGGTTGGCACCCATGCCCTGGCGTTCACATCTGCACGCAAATACCGAAGAACGCCCCAGTGGATCGCAATGTCCATAATCAGGTAGAACACGATACCCAGCGCCGCAATGCGTGAAAGATCAAAAAAGGCGGTCAGTATCACCCCCAGAACCACAGTGTAGACCAGCGTGTGTTTCTGGATGCTGCCTGGCATGCCGAAGTGGCTGTGCGGGACCAGTTTCATTTCGGAGAGCATGGCCAACATGCGCGATACAGCGAAAATGCTGGCAAGAATGCCTCCGGCAGTGGCCATCATCGCGATGGCAATGGTGAACCACACGGCGTACTGCCCAAGCGCCGGTCGCGCGGCTGCGGCAAGAGAATAGTCCCGGGTTTCGATGATTTCAGCCAGTGACAGATTGCTGGAGACAGCAAAACCGACCAGGGTATAAATCACCACGCAGGCCGCGATGGAAATAACAATGGCACGCCCTACGTTGCGTTTGGGGTCTTTTACTTCCGCACCACTATTGGTAATCGTCGTGAAGCCCTTGAAGGCCAGGATTCCCAGCGCCGTCGCACCCAGGAAGTTGCCCATGGTTCCGGCTTCTTCCGGGCTGGAGAAATCCACCGAGACGCTGTCAGCGACCCAGATACCTACAACTCCGAAAATCAGAATACCCCCGATCTTCAGAATGCCAATGACGGAGGCCACACCCTCAACCATCCGGTTGCCAAGCAGGTTAATCAGAAACGCGGCAATGATCAGTGACACCCCGAGAACAGGCACCATGCGCCCGCTTTCATCGCCACCAAACAGCTGCATGGTGTAGGAGCCGAAGGTCCGGGCCAGAAAACTCTGGGCGATCACCATGGAAAAATACATCAGTAGCGCATTGAACGCGGTTGGCAGGCGGTTGCCGTAGGCTTTGTGCAGGTACATACCAATGCCACCCGCAGACGGCCAGGTATTGGAGATCTTGATATAGGAATAGGCGCTGAAACTGGCGACCAGGGCCGCCGCGAGAAACGCCAGCGGGAAAAGCGCACCCGTCATCTGCGCCATCTGCCCGGTCAGGGCAAAAATACCGGCGCCGATCATGACACCGGTACCCAGCATGACGGTTCCCGACAGGGTGAGACTGCCTTTCTTATACTGGGTATTTCTGTCCTGCTCCCTGCTCATTTGGACCTCCTGTCCTTTCATAGCTAGAGTACCATGGCTAAACATTTAAATTGAGTGCAAATACATTAAATAAGAAACAAAACGGGCGAGGGAAATACCCCAGCCCGTTTAGAGACGGATCAGAAAGCGATGCGGGCGCCGATCACGGCGAACCAGTCTTCCGCACTTCCGCCTCCGGCTTCGGCAAAGTCAGCGGTATCGCCGTACTTTCGCTCATGCACCACACCAACGTAGGGTGAGAAGGAACGATCGATCAGGTCATAGCCCAGCCGCAGGCCGGTTTCAGTGGAAGCCAGTCCTTTACCAACTCCGATTTCCCGATCCTCACTGAACGCCACAGTGGCATCCAGCGTTACCGAAAGTATCCAGTAATTGGTCAAAAGCAACTCGTATTCGGCATCCAGTTCGGCAGATGTGTCGCCCTCATCGCTGAGATAGAGGTTGGCATCAATCTCGAACCATTGCGGTGCCAGCCCGGCAACGCCCAGAACTGCGTAGGTACGGTTTGGCCCCTCAGGCGTGTCGAATCGAACACCCGCCTTGGCGTCAAAGAAGTCGGAAATAGGAATCTGCCCAACCAACTGGTTTTCCAGCGTCTCGAAGGCCTGCTCTTCAATCTCGTATTCGCCTGTTGTAAGCAACCGGACTTTCAGGTCATCAGTGCCATAGAAAGCGTCCGCATTCCAGACTCCCAACTCCTCATCATCGTCGCTGTAGCGGTACTCAAACTCCTCGAACTGAATACCCCATGTTGTCAGTGGTTTCTTACGGGCGGTGGTGTCAGAGATCATTTCTTGTGCTACCAACGTAGTCGGGAAAATGATCGAACCAAGCAGGCTGATAGTTATCAAAGATCGGGTACAACTCATGCGTCACTTCCTTCTTCGTACTTAGCGTCTGCCTTTGCCTGCGTCGAATCAGGGCCGCCCTCAACGATCACTTTTCTGAACATGCCCGCTGAAGCGTGGTAAGACAGATGACAGTGGAAGGCCCACTGCCCAGGTTCATCTACCTCAGTTTCCATATAAACCGTAGTTCCAGGCTGCACGCTGACCGTATGCTTGATCGGGTTCCACTGACCTGCGCCAACATCAAGTATCGACCACATACCGTGCAGGTGCATGGGGTGTGTCATCATCGTCTCATTCACAAACTTGAAGCGAACACGCTCACCATATTGCAGTCGAATAGGATCCGCGTCTTCGTACTTAACGCCGTTTATGCTCCAAATGTAGCGTTCCATGTTACCGGTCAGGCGGAGCTCGATTTCCCGCGTCGGCTCTCGAAGTTCGTACCGCGGGTCCTGCGCCTTCAAGTCTGCGTAGGACAGGAACTTGCCGCCATTAGACGCCGTTGGCATCAGACCACTGCCCTTCGCGTAGAAGGGGTCAGTAATACTGTGGGTGCCAGATGTTGCTGGATTAGCTATCCTCGACACACCTGGTACCGAAAGGCCTTCCGGAGCACCTGACCCGCACTCTGATCGACGTCGCTGACCTGTCTTTCCCTGGACCTGTCGGTGCGCCGGGAGACCTGACGGTGAGGTCTTACCTCATCGATGCTTGTGACCCAAGAAGGGCCTGAACGTCTATCTCTTTACTGTCATGTCCGCGCAATCGACTGTGGTAAGCCCATCAGCATTAATTGCCTGGAGGCCTTCCATGAGTTTGCAAGTTGATAACAGTTCTACCGTTGTCGGTGGGGTGGACACCCATAAGGAGTTGCACGTTGCCGCCATTGTTGACCACCATGATCGTCTGCTGGGTAGCGCCAGCTTTCCCACGACCCGACATGGCTATAAAACCATGCTCGCATGGATGCGTTCCTATGGCACACTCAGTCGGGTCGGCGTCGAATGTACTGGTACCTACGGTGCCGGTTTGCTGCGTTATTTACAGCAGGCGGGCATTACCGTTCTTGAAGTGACCGCACCCGATAAATCTGTGCGTCGCAAGCGTGGCAAGGATGACACGATCGATGCAGAAAATGCGGCTCATGCCGCCTACGCAGGTCGACGTACCGTCACGCCCAAGACACGCGATGGCATGATTGAATCCTTGCGTGTTTTAAAAGTGTGCCGCAAAACCGCTATTGCGGCCCGCCGCATTGCTTTGCAAATGATTCAAATGCAAATTATCTCCACTCCAGACGAGCTGCGCGAACCACTGCGTAAGATGACACGAATGCAGCTCCTCCGAACATTGGCAGCTTGGCGCCCTGACCTGAGTGGCTATCGAGACGTCACGACGGCATACCGGATTGCGTTCAAATCGCTCGCCCGTCGTTATCTCGAACTGCACGATGAAATCGCAGACTTGGATGTCATGATCAAGGCGATCGTGGACGATCTGGCACCGGAGCTCGTCGCTCGTCAAGGCGTAGGGTATGAGTCCGCCTCGCAGTTGCTGATTACGGCGGGCGATAACCCGGCACGTTTACGCTCTGAAGCGAGCTTCGCCGCACTGTGCGGTGTGAGCCCTATCCCGGCATCGTCCGGCATGACGCAGCGTCATCGTCTCAACCGGGGCGGTGACCGAGCGGCCAATAGCGCCTTGCACATCATCGCCATTGGCCGATTGCGCTTGGACCCGAGGACGCAGGAATATGTGGTGAAGCGCACCGGGCAAGGCCTATCCAAATTGGAAGCCTTACGATGTTTGAAACGCTACATTGCACGAGAGGTGTTTTATATTTTGCGAAGCCGCAACCAAGCGATTAATCAGGTACAAATAGCGGCTTGACAATTAGAAGGGCGTCAGTAAAAGAATGCTTCCGAGCGTCCTCCGTTTCTTGCTGTTGCTGAGTCTCTGCAAGCGTCAGCGTTTCGCGCTCCATCCTGAGATGGTCGTATAGGCCTACAGCAGATTCACCCATACGAATTCGCTGATGCAATTGCGCAGCCGTTTGATGCGCTGCTGCGATACCCATGTCAGGATAGATACCGACGACTTTCTTACCTCGCCGACCTTCCGGCTCACGATACCTGACTTGCCATTGCTTGACGCCGCTTGGCAGTACGAGGAGGAACAAGCCCTGGCCCGAGGCGAGGGCATATGCTGTTTTACGTGGCTTCGCCTTACTGGCCGCCAGTTCCGTCAGTTGTTGAGCAAGCTTAGGCATCGATTTAATCTCACATTGGGCATGATTTGGGTACCTGCATTATAAGTACCCAAACGAGTACCCAAAAACCCGGCATTTACTGAAACCCTATGAGACACCCTGAACGCAAAAAACCCGCATGAAGCTAATGCTTATGCGGGTTTCAGGTACTTTATCAGTCGTTATGAAACAGTCTGATTTTGAATCTTGGTGCCGACGGCGAGACTCGAACTCGCACAGCTCTCGCCACTACCCCCTCAAGATAGCGTGTCTACCAATTCCACCACGTCGGCTAAATTGCTTGTTAGCAAAGCACGCTATTTTAGCATGCTTTTAACAATTTATTCTGTTGCTGCGTTAGAAGCGGGTACCTCAGGCACCTCGGCAGACGACGTGCCGTCTGTTCCGGCGTTGGGCGTTGCAGGTACCTGGGAACCCATGCCGGGAACTTCAGAACCTGTGGCAGGCACTTCGGAACCCGCACCCGGAGCTTGAGGAACCGCGGGGCCTTCCACCGGCGCTTCTTCGTCATAGCCCTGCATGATACCCGAATCAAGAATGGAGTCACCCGTACGGTGTGACACCCAGGCCAGGCCGATTGTTGAGGCAAAGAAAATAACCGCCGCCCATTTGGTCATGCGCGACAAAAAATTCGCCGCACCCGTTGCGCCAAAGACGCTGCCGGCCGAACCACTGCCGAAAGCCGCCCCCATGTCGGCGCCTTTACCTTGCTGCAACAGCACCAGCACAATAATGCTTAGCGAGGAAACTACCTGAATCGCCAGAAGAAAAGAAGACAACCATTCCATTTTGAAATTACTCCGGGCCCTTAGGCCGCCGCTATACGTAAAAATTCTTCCGCCACCAACGATGCGCCGCCCACCAGCGCGCCATCGATGTCCGGCATGGCAAACAAACTTGCCGCATTGGCAGCCTTAACACTGCCACCATATAAAACCTGCACCTGCTCTGCACCCAATTCGCGCAACGCCGCGCGGATCAGTGCATGCACTTCCTGCGCCTGCTCGGGCGTTGCCGTACGCCCGGTGCCAATAGCCCAAACCGGTTCGTAAGCAATAACCATTTTGGCCACCGCTTGTGGCCCCAACGCCAAAACCGGCTTTAACTGAGCCGCAATAACATCGGCAGTTTCACCCGCCTCTTGCTCTTGCAGGGTTTCCCCAATACAAACAACCGGAACCAAACCCGCCTGCAGGGCAGCTTGTGCTTTTTGTGCCACTAGTTCACTTGACTCGCCATGATAGCTGCGACGCTCGGAATGGCCAACCAGCACCCAGCGGCAATTGAAGTCGCACAACATGGCTGTACTGACTTCACCGGTGTAAGCACCCGATTCGTGTACGCTCACATCTTGGGCGCCCCAGGACACCTTGCTGGTTTCCAATAAAGCCTGGGCCTGAGCCAGATAGGGAAACGGCACACATACCGCCACATCCGCACTAACGTCGGCACCGGCGCGCAGCGCTTCCAGCAACTCGACGTTGTCGGCCAGGCTGCCGTTCATTTTCCAATTGCCAATAACCAAACGTTGACGCGCTTGCGAGGTAGTCATGAGTAAAGCCGGGATCGAATAAACCCGCTATTGTAGCGTGATTTATTCGATCTCGTTGAGCCTGTCGCGGTTAAACCGTGAGAATAATTTTACCGATTTGCTCGCCCGCTTCCATCATGGCATGTGCCTTGGCGGCCTCTTCAAGCGGGAAAGTAGCATGAACAATAGGCTTAATCTTGCCGGCTTCAAGTAACGGCCATACATGTTCACGCAACGAGTGCGCCACTTCCGCCTTGAAACTAACCGAACGCGGACGCAAGGTTGACCCCGTTACCGTTAAACGGCGACGTAAAATCTGGCCGAAATCCAGCGTACCCTTCACGCCACCCAATAAGGCAATAATCACGATTCGCCCATCATCAGCCAAACATTTCAAGTCGCGGTTAATGTAATCGCCCGCCACCATATCCAGAATGACATTCACCCCTTGGCCATCGGTCAGGGCACGAATCTCTTCAACGAAATCCTGTGTTTTGTAATTAATCCCTTTGGCGGCGCCCAGTTTTTCAACTGCCTGCACGCGTTCATCACTTCCCGCTGTGGCATAAACAGGGTTACCCATGGCTACGGCAAGTTGAATGGCCGTCGTGCCAATACCACTGGCTCCGCCATGAACCAGCAACGACTCCCCTTTTGCCAGGCGCCCGCGATCGAACACATTGCTCCAAACCGTGAAATACGTTTCAGGCAAACCCGCCGCCTCGATATCGGACAAACCTTTGGGAATCGGCAGGCACTGATCGATCGGTGCGACGCAATATTCCGCGTAACCGCCACCGGTAATTAAAGCGCAAACTTTGTCACCCTTGGCAAAGCCGCTGTCGCCGACATTACCGTCGACAATTTCACCTACAACCTCAAGGCCTGGAATGTCAGAAGCACCGGGAGGCGGCGGATAATTACCTGCGCGCTGCAAAGCATCCGGCCGGTTTACCCCCGCCGAAATCACCCTCAGCAACACTTCGTTTTCATTGGGCACCGGCATGGGGCGCTCGGCAGGCACCAGCACTTCAGGCCCGCCCGCCTGGGTAATTTCCACCACTTTCATGACAAGTACTCCTTGGACAATTCAAAGCGCATAGGCTAAACTAGCGGGCTTGCATTGGCAAGTTAAGCTTACAGTAGTAGTAGCAAGCCTAGCACCAACGCGTAATTAGACAGGAAGCGTGGCAGAGCGGTTGAATGCACTGGTCTTGAAAACCAGCGAGGGTTTGCGCCCTCCGTGAGTTCGAATCTCACCGCTTCCGCCAAATAAATAAATCAAGCCCCTGATGATCAGGGGCTTTTTTATCTACCTTATCTGCATTTGACGTGCCATTTATAATGGAAAGCCTAATTTAAAAGGAGCTCTACATGACCCAAGCCTCAGCCCGCCATATTCTTGTTGATACCGAAGACCGCTGTCTCGAGCTTAAAGCATCCATTGAAAACGGCGCCGATTTTGCCCAGGTTGCCAAAGAGAACTCGCGCTGCCCTTCGTCGAACGATGGCGGCAACCTCGGCACCTTCGGCAGAGGTCAAATGGTGCGGGAATTCGATGAAGTCGTTTTCAGCGCCCCTGTTGGCGTCGTTCAAGGCCCCGTCAAAACGCAGTTTGGTTTTCATCTGGTTGAAGTCACCGGCCGTCAAGACTAACTAGTACGACTGCCAGATACCGCGCGGGGCAGGTGGCACCAGGCTGCTTTAAGGGCCTTATGCCTGGCACACTTGCCTTGAAAAACCAACTAAAGCCCTTATTTGCGCGCCAGTATATCGGCCACAATTTGCCCGGAACCACCACCCAAACCTGGCCCAGGATGGGTAGAGGCGCCAATGTGGTACACATTTTTATAAGGCGTACGATGTCCGCGCGCGCCGGAGCTGCCGGCAAAAGGCCGTAACCAAAAGAATTGATCGGGCGAGCATACGCCGGAATAAGGGTCACCACCCACCAAATTGCAGTTCATGGCTTCCAAATCGCCAGGTGAAAACGCCTTACGACCAATAATTAATTCGCCCAGCCCAGGCAACACCGTTTCAATACGCTTTTGAATTCGATCGGCCATGGCCTCGCGCACGGTTTCATTCCAGCGCCCGTCGGACGGCACCTGAATTTCACCCGCAGCGTCGCCCTTCAGCCGTGAAGGCATGTCTTGCAGTTGCAGCCATAGAATCCATTTACCCTCTGGTGCCCGGCCGGCATCAACCGCAACGGGCTGGCCAATGGCGATGGTGGGGAAGCGCGGCAACAAACCATTATTGGCTTCCACCACAGACAGCGCTACGTTCTCCATGCTTTCGGTTAAGTGCACCAAAGGCACTTTCAACATTTCAGGATCACGCCAAGGCGCAGGCCCGTTCAAGGCAAAATGCACCTGCATACAACCGCGCCCGAAGTGATAACCCTTGGCGCGCTGGTTGAGTTTCTGCGGTATGTTGGGCAACAACCGCTCGTAAAGCTGAGGTGGCGTGACATTACAAACCACTGCTTCGCCGGCCTGGTACGCTTGGCCATTAGCCACTACGCCCGTAGCCTTTGAACCGCTTACGGTAACCGACTCGACCTCTGTGCCGGTTAAAACCTGCCCACCCCGCTGCTCAATAAAGGTTTGCAGGGCCTCTACCAAACGCTGGCCACCGCCTTTTACCACCGGCATGCCTCCGGCAACAACTGCGGCGAAGGTAAGTTTGCCCATTAAGGCGGCGCCGGCATCGTCGGGGCCCAAGCCGGAATGCAGCACCCAGGGGCTCATCATGGCGCGGGTGATGTCAGACTTCAACTCGCGATACGACCAGCGCCGGAATGATTCCACCGATTCCGACGTAAATTGCAACAAACCGTCGAGCCCGCGCTTACGCCATTCAGAAAAGAACAAACGCATTACCTTACCACTGTAAGGAGAGTGACCGAGCAAACCGAATGTCAGTGCGGCATCTTGCTCGAACAGTTTGGCCGCCATTGCGCCAAACGCGTCCCCGTCGCCCGGCGCAATGGCATTAATGCGTTTTACGCTGTCTTCGATATCCTGCTTTAAGGCCAACAACTGACCGTCGGGTGTGGCGATACCCGTGGTGTATTCGTTGGCCACGAACTCAACACCCAACGCAGCCAGATCATCTTTCAGCTCGGCATACGCGCCGCCGCCCATAAAAAGCGGATACCACGACGACAACACCTCGTGCGTAAAGCCAGGAAACAACGTTTCAGTGCGAATACAGCCGCCGAGCCGATCGTTACGCTCGAGCACTAAAACCGACTTTCCCCGTTTGGCTAAAAGGGCGGCGCACGCCAACGAATTCATGCCCCCACCCACCACAATGATCTGGGCTTGATTACTCATAATTTAACCTTAAGGCACCAATGCCAATACACGTAACGGGCTACCCGACCCACCTTTGATCTTCAGCGGTGCAGCCACAATAATGGCACCCGTTGGCGGCAACTGATCCAGATTATTCAAGCATTGCAAACCGTATTTGTTGGCGCCGTGCATGAGCGTGTGACAAGGATACGGCATGGGCCAACCGAACGACTGCCCGGCATCGGTGTTAATGGTTTCCACACCGAAACCCAGTACATCGCGCTCTTTAATCATCCACTCAACCGCTTCCTGCGATGGGCCAGGCGTGTGTGCGCCGTCTTCCTTCACGTTGGCGTAGGAGGCCGGATCTTTTTCAAGACGATCAGCCCAGTCGGTGCGAAGCAAAACCCAACTGCCTTTGGGTATCGTGCCGTGCTTTTCTTCCCATTGCTTCAGGAAATCAACGGTCAGAATCCAGTCGTCGTTTTCCGCAACCTGAGCCGTGGCGTCAACAACGACAGCGGGTGCAATAAATTTCTTAGGATCGATTGAGTCTACCGTGTTGTTGGGCTGATCTTTGCCGGTAACCCAGTGAATGGGAGCGTCGAAATGGGTGCCGGTATGCTCGCCACAGGTAAAGTTATTCCAGTACCAGGCCGGGCCCGCATCGTTGTACTGGGAGATCGTCTCCATTTTGAATGCCGTGACCTGACCGAATTGCGGCGGCAGTTGCAGCGCGGGAAAATCGGACGACAAAGTGTGGGTAAGATCAACGACCTTGAAGTTGCCGGTGGCCAATTGAGCCAGGCTGTTTGTATCGGTACTCATACTTTCTCCTTTAGTTGAAACCTAAATTATCTAAACGATAATTTCGCATGATTTGATCGAAATATCAAACCTGTTCTTTGTGCGAAAAGCGCCTGAATTCAATAAAAATCAGACTTGATTCAATTTAATGCTGTCGAACCAGCCATCGTCAATCTCCGGCAAAGGAATGGCATCAATCAGTGTTCGGGTGATTTCGCTTTGAGGCGCATTGAAAACCTGTTCACACTGGCCAGCCTCAACAATTTCTCCCCGGTTCAAGACCATTATTTGCGAGCAGACGGTACGAATAACAGACAGGTCGTGGCTAATAAACGCGATAGTCAGGTTCATGTCGGCCGCCAGCCCCCTGAGCAGGCTCAGCACCTGCGCCTGCGAAGAGACATCAAGCCCGGACACGATCTCATCCGCCAAAATGAAAGCCGGATTCAGGGCAACGGCACGGGCAATTCCCACCCGCTGGCGCTGCCCGCCCGATAGCTCATGCGGATATCGTTTCGCAAAGGCACTCGACAAACCCACCCGCTCGAGTGCCTCGAGCGCTTGTTTCTCCGCTGCACCAATGCCATAGCGCTTCATCGGCGATGCCACAATGCGACCCACCGTATGGCGCGGGTTCAACGAAGACATGGGATCCTGAAAAATCATTTGCAGATCACGCCTTAAAGGCTTCAGTTGGGCCTCATCAAGATGCGAAATATCTTCATCGCGAAACAAAACCTGCCCCGAGGTCACGCCAAGCAAGCGGACCAGAACACGCCCCAGGGTTGATTTCCCTGAACCGCTTTCACCCACAATCCCCGTGATCTCACCGGCAGGCAGGTCAAAAGAAAGCCCTTTCAGAATTTCAATACGCGGGGCTGCGCCAAAAAGCGGCTTGCGCGTCATGTCGGGTAAAGAAAGGTGCAAATCACGCACACGAAACAATGGGTCAGCCATTTTTTCCCTCCTGGCTGTCCGACAGCACAATTTCCTGTTTCAACCGGGCAACCAGTTCGGGCGGCACGGGCTGCAAAAATTCGCCGGGCTGCGTGTAACGCGGTGTTGCGCCAATAAGCGCACGTGTATAGGGATGCTGCGGATTGGCGAATACATCTTTTGTATCAGCGCTCTCCAGCACCTTGCCGGCGAACAGGACAGTCATGGTCTGACTTATTTTGGCCACAACGCCCATGTCGTGCGTCACAAACAAGACAGCGGTACCTGACTCGGCCTGCAATTCACGAATCAAACGTAAAATTTGTTTTTGTACCGTGACATCAAGCGCCGTTGTAGGCTCATCGGCCACAATCAGCTTAGGGCGCGGCGCGAACGCGGCCGCAATCAGGACCCTTTGGCGCATCCCACCCGACAGCTCATGTGGGTACGACGACATGACCCGCTTCGGATCACGAATATACACACGCTCCAATAACTCCAGTGCGCGTGCCTGCGCATCTGGTCCACGCCAGCCCAGGCGCTTGACCAGACGCTCGGTAATCTGCGGCCCTATTCGCCGCGATGGGTTCAACGCAGTGAGCGGATCCTGGGGGATAAGCGAAGCGGCCGCCGCCACTGTTTGGCGACGCTGCGTCGCCCTGAGCTGGTCAAGGTTTTCGCCTTGTAAAAGTATCTCGCCCGAGGTGACGGCGATATTACGCGGCAACACGCCCAGCACCGCTTTGCCGATCATGCTTTTGCCTGCGCCGCTTTCTCCGACCAGCGCGCGGACTTCACCCGGCCGGACCGTCAGAGAAACGTCTCGCAGCAGGCGTCCTGCGCCTCTTAGCGCCACGTTTAAATTCTTTACCTCGAGTATCGGCTGATGAGTGGTTGATTCTTTCATCCCGCTTACCTCGATAATGGATCAAACTGAGACTTCAAGCCTTCGCCCAACTGGCTGAAGGACAAAACGGTCAGGAACAGCACTACTAGCGGCGCCACCAGCACCCACCAGGCAAAATAAATCGAAGCCCGCCCTTCGGCAATCATGCCACCCCATGTAGGCGCGTCGGATGAAATCGACAAATTCACAAAACTTAAAATGGCTTCCACAATAACCGCCACACCCATTTCAAGTGCCAATAAAGCCACCACAGTCGGGAGAACATTCGGCACGACTTCTCTTACCAACGTGCCCATGCGCGTTGCACCGCCAATTCTTGCGGAATGTACGTAATCCATGCTGGCTTGCCCCATCGTCTCGGCACGGATAACCCGCGCGAAACGTGTCCAATCGATAATGGCAATCGCCAGGATGACGGATGTCAGCCCGGTGCCGAGCACAGCGACCAGCAAAATGGCAAACAGCACCGGAGGAAAAGCCATCCATACATCGATCAGTCGGGATATCACCCGATCGACCCAACCGCCGAAATAGCCTGCCAGCAAGCCCAACACAGAACCAAATACGCAGGCTGCCGTAGCTGCGATCAGCGCAACGGTCAGCGCAATTCGGGCACCATAGATAATGCGGGACAAGACATCGCGACCCAGGCTGTCCGTGCCCAGGTAATACCCGGCCTCGTAGCCGTCGAACCCGATAGGAGGAAGGCGTCCGAACAGCAAATCCTGTGTTAGCGGGTTATGCGGCGCGACCCAGGGCGCCAGCAACGCCGCCAGCACCAGCACCAAAAGCCACCCCGCCGAGAGCCAGAGACGAAGATTGAACTGACCTGCCCGTACACGAGGTTCCGTGCGCAATAAACTGGATGCTGCTTCAGCCATGACGCAACCTCGGATTCAGAACGGTATAAAGCAGGTCGACCACCAGATTGACCAATATAAACAAACACGCAAACATTAATACAATGCCTTGAATAAGCGGCAAATCACGATTGATCACTGCATCAATCGCCATATTTCCCAATCCCTCATAAGCGAACAGACGCTCGACAATCACCGTGCCACCAATCAGAAATGTGAACTGCACACCGATCAGCGTCAGCGTAGGCAGTGCCGCATTGCGCAACGCTTCGCGCAAAATTACCTGGGTCTCGGTAAACCCTCGCACACGTGCCAGCACGGTGTAATCAAGCTGCAGCACCTCCTTGAGGCTTTGCTTCAGTAGCTGCGAAATGATTGCAGCCAGCGGCAACGCCAAAGCCAGGGCCGGCATCAACATGTGCGCCAGCAGATTCTGCACGACGTCGAAACGCAATCGCAACAACGCCTCAAACAAATAAAAATGCGTCGTGAAATCGAAGTCCAGCTGTGGCGAAACCCGTCCGGAAATATAAAATACGGGCCACAACACGCCGAACAACAAAATAAGCAACAAGCCCCAAAGAAAATCGGGAATTGACAGCGTGGCACCGTTGAATAAATCGACTGCCGCTTCAGCACTTCGACCACGCTCTTTCGCACCCCAGATCGCCGTGAAACCGCCAATCAGCAGCGCAATCAACAATGCAAGAATCGACAACTCGAGCGTTGCGGGCAAACGCGCCAACACCAGCTCTGCTACCGGCTGCTTCAGCGTAATCGAGGTACCAAAATCGCCTTGAAGCACACCGCCAGCCCAAATAAAGAACTGTTGAATCAAAGGCTTATCGAGACCATACAACGCTGTCAAAGCAGCAATGTCAGCCTGCGACGCCCCAGGGGATATCATCATGGCAATCGGATTGCCCGGTGCCACCCGGATAAGAATAAACACCACAATGGCTACGCCAAAAAGCGTTAGCAGCATCGTGGCCAGGCGAATGAGAATGGGTTTCAGCATGAAGAAAACAACGGTGTTGCGAAAAAGGCGGGTGGTTTTTACGGAACCACCCGCCAAGGCGTCTGACGTCTTGCTTTAAGACGCCGGTTTCATGGATGCGGGTGTTACGTCGCCGGTCGCGGTTGGCGGTACCACCACCTTGTCGGAATGAATAACCGGCAACACATACTGCAAAATGGGAATAACGTAGCCATTCTCAAGAATGTAGGCACTGACATCTTTCCAGCCCTGTATCCGTTTGGCCTCATCAGGCTCCGCCCATAATGGCCCGATTTTTTCAATAAGGTCGGGGGTATCCCATACCGAATGGGGTGAAGGGCCGAACATGGCGTGGCCGGTTGACGTGGTCGGGTCGCCAATAGCGTTACCCCAGTTATAGAACGCAGCGGGCGCGAGTTGATCGGCCGCACGTAACTCGAAGTGCTTGGCAATTTCGTAAATTTCAATATCGGCCTCGATACCGACTTTACGCCACATCCCCACAATAGCCTGGATCATTTCGTAATCTTTGGGTTTGAAACCTCGCGTGGTCTGAATCGTGAATTTCACCGGATTATCGGTTGAATAACCGGAAGCCGCCAGCAACTCCTTGGCTTTTTCCGGGTTGTACTCCATTTTCAGGCTTGGATCGAAAGCGTCGTATTCAGGCGTTTCCAGCGTGGCCAGCGGCACACCATACCCTCGCAACAGCCGATCAATGATCAATTGCTTGTCGATCGCGTGATGCGCCGCCAGGCGGACATTCTTGTCGAGCATGGGGCCAACATCGTTCAGAAAGATCATCCCGACATCGGCAATCGGGAACGCCTCGCCTTTCAGGCCCGGCTTTTCTTTCAGCCTGTCGAACTCCTCGTAGGGAATTTCCATTGTGACCTGGGCATTGCCGGATTCAATTTCAGCCACACGACTGGCGGCATCGGGAACGAACTTGATCGTTACCGTTTCAAAGGCAGGCTTGCCACCCCAGTAATCTTCATTGGCAACCAAACGCATGTAAGCACCACGCTCGTAGGCATCGAGCTTGTAGGGGCCTGTCCCGATGGGTGCCTTTTCAAAACCCTCGGCCCCCACTTTCTCGTAATATGCCTTGGGCAAAACGTAACCGGTCAGAAACGCCATCCATTTGAAAATGGTGGGTTCAAACTGCACCACGTCGGCGGTAACGACATTACCATCCACTTTGAAATTGGCCAGGTTCTTCCAGACGAACTGCCCTGGGTTGCCGGTGGCAGGGTCGCCCGCACGCTGCAAAGACCAGGCAACGTCTTCGGCGGTTAAATCGGAGCCGTCGTGCCATTTCACCCCTTCGCGAACCACCATGCGAACCTTTTTATTGTCGTCGGTAAAACCCCACTCTGTCAGCAAACCGGGACTGAAGCTGAGATCGGGCTCTTGTTGAATGAAACGATCGAAAACCGAGAGATATAAAGCCTGTAACTTCGGATTAACGGCTGAAGGGCCGGTGGTTGGATCCCAACTTGGCAGCCCGGTGTTATACGCAATAACCAGATCCTTGCCGCCATTTTGGGCAAAGGCGGGCATACCAAGAGCGGAGATACCGGCAGCCGTGATACTGAACTGCAAAAAGTCGCGTCGGGTGTGCTTCATGGTGGGTTCCCTTTTAGTACTTGAATAAATGACGATTTACTTTCTATATTAATGTTTGAAGGTTGAAATACCCACTGGTGTTAACCCGAAATCACCCTTTTAAGTCGTGTGCCACCATATAACCTGAGCCGGCACCTGTACCTGCTCCCGGCCAGACAGCCGCGCCCACCATATGCAGCCCTTTCACTGGGGTATGACCATCAGCAAACCCCAACACCGGACGGAAGAGAAAGTTTTGAAATAAATGATGTGAACCGCAAATTTGATCGCCCCCAACCAGGTTGGGATTTTCCGCCTCAAGATCGAGCGGTGAAACCACGTGCCGTTTCAAAATCAAACCCGATAAACCCGGCGCGTATTGCTCCATTTGCTTTATGACACGATCGGCATAGGCTTCTTTGATCTCATCCCAGTTCTGGCCCTGAATAGCGCCGGCAGCATCACCCTTTACCTGCGCAGGCAAACAGCGTACCTGAACCCACAACACATGCTGCCCCTGCGGGGCGCGGGAAGGATCGTAGACCGTCGGCTGGCCCACCACCAGCGCCGGATTATCCGGCAGCAACCCCGCCATGGCTTGTTGATAAGTTTGAGCCAATGTATCGATGGACGGCGCGATATGCACATACGCAAATTTGCGCAATGCGTTGGCCTGCCAGGCAGGCAAGTCGGACAGTGCCAAATGAATCATCATCGTGCCGGGCGCGTGTCGAAATGCCTTCATCCCCTTGTCGAATCGCGCATCGCCGCTATCATCGGAAAGCATTTTCAGCAATGCACGCGGTGCCACGTTTGCCAAAACACGATCGGCCTGGCATGCCTCGCCACTGGACAGCACGACACCTTGTGCCTGCCCTCGTTCTACCTGAATTGAGGCGACTTCCGCGCCGCAGCGAACCTGCCCGCCGCGCGACTCAATCAGCTTGATCAGCGATCGTGTCACCGTATCGGCGCCACCTTTGCCGATAACCATGCCCATCGCCTGCCCGCCAAAACTCTCCAGATACGGAAATATGGCTCCGCCCGAAATATCCGGTGCGAAATCAAGATGCAAACCCCAGGTTGACAGTGCCGCATGCAACCGCGGGTCGGTGAACGTTTGCTCCACCCAATTCCTGGGAGAAGAAACAACCAGACGTTTCAGTTCAAATAAGCCGGTCAGACCCAGACTTCGGAAGATCTGCCAGCCCGCTTTGGTAAGACCGCGCTTTGACATCCGCGCTGAAAGCATCGTCACCAGTGCACCTGCATTCGCCGGGAACGACTCAAGCCCGGCCTTCCACGCGGCCTTGTCATCGGCATTGGGAATGGTGGACAACGTTTCGTCGATGTCTGTTGAAACGCCGAAATAGTCGCCATCCGGAAAAACAGAGGCAAAGGGCCGGTTAACCGGCACAAACTCCAAACCGTGCAGGGCCAACGTATCAGCATGCGCTTTATGAAAGCCCGACCCGGCAAACATGGATAAATTCATGGCCGCAACATCATGACGAAACCCGGGCAGGGTGAGCTCTTCAGTGCGCACGGCGCCACCTGGCCGATTCAGGCGTTCAAGCACAACGAGTTCATGCCCGCCCAGGGCCAGCTCCGCAGCGGCGACCAAACCATTGATGCCCGAGCCAATTACAACAATTTTCATATGTGTCCCCGATTGTTGAAATCAAAGCCAGCAGCACTTAACGCCGGTCTTCCACTTTAACCACAATTGCCATGGCCGAATCCCCAGCCGCACAACCGACGAACAGCCCGTGCCCGCCCCCTTTGATAACCAGCATTTCAATCAACTCGATTACCGCCCGCAGTCCCATTGGGGCCTGTGGGTGCCCCCAAACCAACGAGCAACCATAGTCATTAAAGCTTTCCAGCGGCAACCCGAGCTCTTTAGCCAAGACAAGGTCATTGACCGCGAAAGGATTATGCGTTTTGATTGCCGTCAGGTCCTGCACGGTGAGATTGGCCGACTGAAGTGCACGACGCGCGGCCGGAATGGTTGCCGCCGGCATGTGGGCCGCTTTTACACGAGCCTGGCCAAAAGAAACAATACTGACTTTGATGCCTGGATCACGCGATAGCGCCCGGGCCTGTTCTGCATCGGTCAGTACAATGCCGGCATTCCCATCGGCCGGATGGGTCTGCCCGCCGAACGTCACAGTGCCCCCTTCCATCACCGGCCTCAGTTTGGCCAGACCTTCTTGTGTCGTGGGGAAGACACCTTCGTCTCCCGACAACACCGTTTGCTCTTTCCTGAACCGTGCATCAGGCACGCTGAAGGGCAAATCCATGAACCGACGCAAGAAAGCACTATCGTCCTTCAACGCACTTTCATACTGGGCGTAGCGCATCAAAGTCAGTTCATTTTGCGCTTCAGTTGTAAAACCATGCTCTTTGGCCACATTCTCCGCCGTCGTGACCATATTGACTCCGGTGTAGGGATCCCAGTTGAAACTGTCGAGCACCCAGTTCTCATGATCGCCGGTTCCGCCAGGCCCCTGGGGCGCAGGATAATACATGTGCGGCCCATTCGAAATACGGTCGCAAGCGATGGCCAACGCAACGCTGGAATCACCTTCGCGTATGGTTGAAGCCACCGTTTGCAGCAATCGCACACCGGTGGCGCAAGCCTGGCTGATAGTGGGGCCGGCAAGATGGGGTACACCCATTTCCCCCGCCAGCCACGGCAAGCCATAAAAAGACCCTTTTTGCGGTACCGACATGCCCAACGCAGCATAATCAAAGTTTTCGGGGTCAATCTTCCGACGCGTCAAGGCATCTTTGGCAACATGTGCCGCAAATTTCAAGCTGTGCAAATGAGACAAACTGCCCTGCCAGCGGGCAAATGGGGTCGACCAATAAGCACCATAAGGAATTTCAATTTCCGACATTCATTCACTCCAAATATTTAAGGGGTACTGGTTACCAAACCCCGACTCAAACTTGCAACCTTTTCAAATCCGGCGTCCTTCAATATCGTGACAGCCAAGGAAGAACGACGACCTGATCTACACAAAGCAATCACCGGCTTGTCTCGGGGAATTTCCCCGAGACGGTCACGCAACTGGCTCAATGGAATATGAACATCGACCAACCGCCTGGACTGGGGGTTGTCTTTCACCTCGTCATCGAGCCGCACATCCAGCACGGTGACTTCATCCAGATGCTGCTCGAGCCACTCCTCGTCAATTTCAGGCACACCCGCGTAGGTAATGCGAATATGTCCCCAGCCGGGTTCCTCTGGAAGTTTACCGTCCTGCGGACGACCACTGCGCAAATTGGCGGGGACGGCCTCGTCGATCAACTTCGGATGCGGCAGTTTCATCGCACTCATGTACTCAACAAAATCGGTCCGACTGGCCCCCGCCCCGACACGCGCATTGAATGCTTTTTCTTCACCAATGGTACTGACTGTGCGCCCCTGGTAGTCGTGCGCAGGATAAACCAGGCAGGCGTCAGGCAAGGCAAACAACTTGCCCGTAATCGAGTCATACAAACGATGGGCACTGCCCTGTTGAAAATCACTGCGACCACACCCGCGGATCAGCAAGGTATCCCCGGTGAAAACCATTGACTCGCCGTCCAGGATGAAACTCATGCAGCCGTCGGTATGACCCGGTGTCGAAATGGCTTTTAACCTGACGCCTTGCACGCCAAACTCGTCGCCATCATCCAATGCAACGTCGGTGTGATCGGCATTAATCACTTTGGCCGATGCGATACGACATCCGGTTTTCTGTTTCAGCACCCATGCCGCTGTTATGTGATCGGCATGCGCATGCGTATCCGCGACCAGTTCCAACTTCAACCCCAGTTCCCGAATGAGCGCGAGGTCGCGCCGCACTTGCCCAAACACCGGGTCGATCAATATGGCCTGCCGAGGGGTTTCATCGGCCAGCAAATAAGTATAAGTTGAGGACGTGTTGTCGAATAATTGGCGAAAAATCATAACGACATCCTATAAATAAATTACCAGATATCCATATTACCCAAGCTTCGTTGACAGTAAAGGCACGATGCTTGATGCTTATCAATACCGGGTTGAGTGTTTCTTCAGTCAACCTATGGAAAACCCGAATCATTTGAGCTAGTATTGACGAGTAATGCGATACCGGATGATTCTGAACCGGATAATAATTTATAGCAGTCTATTTTCAAGAAAGAGGTTAAACCATGTCATTACGCATTAACGACGTCGCACCCAATTTCACTGTCGACTCAACCGCCGGCAAAATCACACTGCACGACTGGATCGGCGACAACTACGCCATCCTGTTTTCTCACCCCAAAGATTTCACGCCCGTCTGCACAACGGAATTCGGCGCAGTAGCCCAACTGGCGCCCGAATTCGAAAAGCGCAACACAAAAGTCCTGGGCGTATCGGTAGATAATGTCGAAGACCACAAGAAATGGAAACTCGATATTGAAAAAGTAGCCGGTTCACCCGCAAACTTTCCAATCATCGACGACACTTCGCTGGAGGTTTCCAAACTCTACAACATGCTGCCTGCCGACGCCTATTTGCCCGACGGGCGTACACCGGCCGACAGTGCAACAGTTCGCACGGTATTCATTATTGGCCCAGACAAGAAAATCCGCCTAACTATGTCCTACCCCATGTCGGTTGGCCGTAATTTTGCGGAAATTCTGCGTGCGCTCGACGCCGTCCGCGCAACCGACGGTGTACCTATTGCCACCCCCGCCAACTGGACACCCGGCCAGGACGTTATCGTGGCACTGAGCCTGAACGACGACCAGGCCCGCGAAAAATTCGGCGAGATCGACATCAAATTGCCTTATCTGCGTTATACGAAAGCCCCGGCAAAATAAACACATCTGGTCTGGCAGTTTGCCAACGGCCCCGCGGAACAGTATCAGGTTCCGCGGGGCCGTTGCTTATTCAGTTATGCGTTTTATCCATTGATCAAAGGGCTCAGGCCGGCAAAAGAAGTACCCCTGATAAACCACATAGCCTCGCGCACTCAGAAAATCGGCCTGCTCACGCGTTTCGACCCCTTCAGCAACCACCTGGAGGTTCATATGACGGGCAACGGCCAGGATCGACTCCACAAGTGCTGCGCTGTCTTTTGATTTCGGTGCATCCTGGACAAATGTCTTGTCGATTTTCAGCTCATGAATAGGTAAATGTTTGATGTAGGTAAGAGAAGAATATCCCGTGCCGAAATCGTCCAGAGAAAAATGAATACCCGTTTTCGTCAGGATACGCATTTTCTCGACCACATCAAAAAGATCATGAATCCACAGCGTCTCTGTAACTTCAAAAGTGAGTCGCTCAGGATTGACACCGGTTGTCTGCACGATGTGCTGAACCGAATCAAGAAAACCAGGATGCATGAAATGACGCGGGCTAATATTCACCGCCATGCGCCCCGGTATCAGGCCAAGAGTGTCATTGGCAAGCGTCTGGCACACCTTTTGCAAAACCCACTCGCCCAGTTCAACAATTAAATCCGTTTCTTCAGCGATGGGTATGAACACGCCCGGCGATATCAACCCTCGCTCCGGATGCAGCCAGCGGACAAACGTCTCGGCGCCCACCACATTATTATTGGTATCAATTTGCGATTGGAAATACAGTTGCAACTGGTTCTCGGCAATGGCAACCCGCAGTTCACGCTCTATTTGAAATTGCTGCTCTGCGACAACCGACATGGATTGCTCATAGAAAATACTTTGATTGCCCCCCTTCCACTTTGCCCGATGCATGGCAACGTCGGCGCGTTTGAGCACTTGAACCGGGGTATCAAGACGGTCATGCGGGAAAAAAGTAACACCAACACTCACGAAAACCGGAATTTTCAGATCATCAAGCTCAACCGGTGTCTTGAGCATTGTTGTGATCTCGGTAACCCAGCCGGACACAACCTGCTCGAGCGTGGAGTCTGACGGGAAATGGTCATGCAGCAAAACAAAAAAATCGCCGCCCGACATACGCGCCAGCATGCCCTTTTCCCCCAGGGTCCCTTGCAATCTCCGCGCCACCTCCTGCAAAAGACGATCACCAACGTCATAGCCTCTGGCGTCATTCAATCGCGAGAATCGATCAAGGTGAATCAATAACACAGCGCCTTTTTCACCCGTGCTGATGCACAAAGATAAAGCCTTTGCCACTTGCTCAGTTAACTGATGACGGTTGGGTAACGCGGTAAGCGCATCGTAGTAGGCCAGCCACCTCAAATTGTCGCGGCTTGCCTCCTGGTCTTCATAATCTTGAAACAATAAACAAACAGCAACAGTGCCGGCAGGATAAGCAAGCAGGACCGTCAGCCAGATCTCCCTGACAATCGCAAATCCGATCCCATTGGGAAGCAGCAGGAACAGCAGCAACATAAGCAAATGCACCACCAGCCCTGCGCCGAAGGCCTGAATTGCAGTCAAGCCGCCATGACGACGCCGAAAATAGTAGAAAGCCACACCAACGCCGGCAGCCATCACGATGGTGGCAACCCCAACCGACATCCCCACGCCACCCTGCCAGACACGATATGCCCCCACCATTAACGCTGCAACACCCGCCGACACCGGCCCGCCAAAAAGGCCTGCCACAAACAACACAATGGAACGGCCATCAAAAAAAATGCCCTCGCTGTAGACCATCGGGGCCAGCATGCCCACCAGCGCAACCAGACCCAGCAATAGCCCGAGAATGACCTTGCGCAACACATGTTCACGCTTGTTGCGTGACACCACGACCTGATAAAAAACAATCAGGAAGACCAGCAGACTAATGTTGTAGATAAGGTCGATCAGCAACATTGATGTCAACCCGAGTTGAATATCTCGGCGACCTTTGTGCGCAACCACTTGTGCGCCGGGTCGTGTTGCATGCGCTCATGCCAGCTCTGGCGCACAGAGTACAACGGCATATCCACCGGCAACTTCATCGCGCGCACGCCATGCGCTCGCGCAAGCAATTGGGCGGCGCGTCCGGGCAACGTCGCAATCAGATTGGAGCTGTCAACCACGGTTGCCACCCCGATAAAATTGGGAACCTGGACACCCACTTTACGATGCAATCCGCGTTGCTGAAGATTGTGCTCAATGATCAGGTGGCCGGTACCGGAAGTTTTCACAATCACGTGCTCCTCGTCCTGAAAGCTTTGAACCGTTAATACATCTTTAACGCGTGGATGGCCCTCCCTCACCAAACAGGAAAACCCATCCTCGAACAACTTTTGCTGGATATATCGTCCGTCCAGATCAGGGACAAACCCCAGCGCCAAATCAACATCCCCATGCTGAAGCTGACCGGCAATTTCATTCGTAATTGTGATGACATCAACCTGAATATGCGGCGCGACATCGCGGAATGTGTTCAGGATATGTGGCAAAACAACAATTTGCCCCACGTCTGTCATCGCAATACGAAACAGTCTTGAGTCGCCCGCCGGATCAAATCGGGGCTGATACGCTATCGTCGCCTCAAGTAAGGCAATCGCATGGGCAACCAATTCATGCAATTGCTCCGCAATCGGGGTAGGCACCATCTTTCCGCCGACACGAACAAACAGCGGGTCGCCAAAATGCTGGCGCAAACGCCCCAGCGCGAGGCTAACGGCCGGCTGTGTCAGATTCAGGTTTTCCGCCGCGCGAGACAAATTACGTGTTTGACATATTTCGTCAAATAATTGAAGCAGCTTCAGATCGATATTGGCCAGCTTCTTCATAACTAAGCCTAATGAAAAGTATAAAGTTGATTATATTGAATTAGAGTGCCGTGCAGCCGAAAATATGCCACAAAGGAGAACACCGTATATGAATGAAAACACACACAAGGCTGCGCCCCCCGTACTGATCGGCGGCGGCGGCATTGGCGGCTGCGCTGCCGCAATCATGCTTAGCAAGGCGGGACACACGGTATCACTGCTTGAGCAAGCAGACGAATTATCGGAAATCGGCGCCGGAATCCAACTGGGCCCCAACGCGTTCCGGATGTTTGATGCGTTGGGCATTACGGCCGAAATAGAAAAAGACGTTGTCTATCCCGAACACCTGGTCATGATGGACGGGCTGACCGGCGATCAGGTAACCAGCATGAAAATGGGCCAATCTTTTATTGACCGGTTCGGTAAACCTTACGGCGTTATTTACAGGGCTGATCTGCACCGTATTCTGGTCGACGCCTGCCAGGCCAACGACAAAATCACCATTCACACAGGTTGCAAGGTGGCAGAATATGACGATAGCCATAACCGCATTACCGTCACGACCGCAGACAATCGCACCTTCGAAGGTGCGGCGCTGATTGGTTGTGACGGCCTGTGGTCACGTATTCGCGAACGACTGCTCAAAGATGGCCCCCCCAGGGTTGCAGGCCATATTGCCTACCGCGCCGTCCTGCCCATTGAGGACGTCCCGAAGCATCTGTATCGCAACGATATGGTCTTGTGGGCCGGCCCTCGCAATCATCTCGTTCATTATCCGCTGCGCAGGGGTGAGTTATATAACCTGGTCGCTGTATTTCATAGTGATCGCTATGTAGAAGGCTGGGACGCCAAGGCCGACCCCGAGGAACTGCACACCCGCTTTGCCCGTAACTGCGAATCCGTTAGAACGCTTTTGTCGAAGATCGAAACCTGGCGGATGTGGGTTTTATGCGACCGGGAGCCGGTTAAAACGTGGTCAAAGGGCCGTGTAACATTGCTTGGCGACGCCGCTCACCCTATGCTTCAATATATGGCACAAGGTGCCGCCATGGCCATGGAAGATGCCGTTTGCCTTGCGGGCGAACTACAAGGCCGCGACGACTTCGAACAGGCGTTTGCACGCTACCAGGATAAACGCTACTTACGCACAGGGCGTGTGCAGCTTACGGCGCGGTTATATGGCGAAGCCTATCACGCAGCCGGGGTGACCCGGGAATTGCGCAATAATATGCTTGAATCACGTACCGACCAGCAAGGTTATGAAAGTCTTGCATGGCTTTACGACCCGGCAAATTCGCCCGCTTTCTGAAAGACAGTGTGTGCAAGCACAAACCAGAATATAAAAACACATCATTTTGTTTGGAAATAAAGTGATTTTTGGAGGAGCAAACCATGATTTGGCTGAAGAACACCTGGTATGTTGCAGCTTTCGAGCATGAGCTTGAAGAAACAACCGTCAACCGCAAACTGCTTGGCGAGAATGTCATTATTTACCGTACATCAAACGGTGAACTGACCGCCTTGCAAGACCTTTGCCCCCACCGCCTGATGCCCCTGTCGGTAGGCAAGCGGGTGGGCGATGAACTGCAATGCGGCTACCATGGCATGACATTCAACGCTCAGGGTGCCTGCACAGCAATTCCCGGGCAAACCCAGATCCCCACGAAAGCCTGTGTCAAACGCTTCCCAACCATTTTGCGTCACGGTTTTGTCTGGATATGGATGGGAGATCCCGAACTGGCCTGCCCTTCCCTCGTCCCCGACGTTCATTGGAACGACTCCCCCAACTGGACACCCTCGCTTGGCTATCATCATTTTGAATGTGATTTTCGTCTTATGAACGACAATTTGCTCGACTTGAGCCACGAGAGCTACGTACACACCCGCACAATCGGCAATGAGGAGGAGGAGTCGATTGCCAACTACCCTCTGAACGTAACCGTAGACGGCGACCGCCTCATTCGCGCTCACCGTGAAATGCCCAATATCGATCCCCCCCCTTTCTTTGAAATGGTGCTCAAGAGCAGCAGCCCGATCAATCGGTGGCAAACAGCCATCAACCTCATGCCAGGCATCAATATGACTGATGTCGGTGTCTATCCGATTGAAAAAGAACGCTCTCAAGCCCACGTCATGCACGTTCTGCATTTGCTGACACCCGAAACCGAGAAGTCCACCCATTACTTCTGGGCGGTCGATCGCAACTTTGACCTTGACGACGAGAAGTTAACGCAAGGCATACAGAAATCGATTGTGGACACGTTTAACGAAGACAAGGTTATCCTGGAGATTCAGCAAAAGAATCTGGATGAAATGGGCAGCGGAAGCGTACCCAACGTCGCGATCCGTCTTGATGAAGCGGCCGTAAGAGCGCGAAGAATGCTGGATGCGCAAATTCAGAAAGAAACCGAAAACCCGCAAACAGTACTGGAGCCTTTACCTCTGCTTGAAGAAGCTGAGCCAGAAGCGGCCGAGGTTTAACCACATGTACGCACCCTACCGCTTTTTTCGCCTGTTTGCGTTTACTGGATTAAACGCCCTTGCAGGCATCGGCACTTGCGCTTTGGCAGCACCGCCTCAATTGATATTGGGCGCTTCCCCCAGCGATGATGTCATCGCCATGGCGCAAGCCGACCCAAGCAAGGCCATCAACGCATTGCCGGAAATCGTCGAACGCATTATGGAGCGAAGCGGTGTGCCAGGAATGGCCGTGGCGGTCGTGCACGACAATGAAGTGTTGTTTCGCCAGGGCTTTGGCGTTCGCGAGGTTGGCAAAGTTGAACCTGTTAATGAAGATACCGTCTTCATGCTGGCCTCGTTGACGAAATCATTAACGGCCTCTCTGATTGCCACACAGGTAACGCAAGGGAAGGTGAACTGGACCGACCCTGTTGTTCAGCACTTGCCCACACTTCGGCTGAAAGACGCTTACGTTACCGAACATGCAACCATTGGCGACTTCATGGCGCATCGCACAGGCCTGCCGTTTGCCGCAGGCGATGCACTGGAAGATTTGGGATACAACCGCAACGACATTCTTGAAAAGCTTCACCTGCTCGAGCTGAATCCGTTCAGGTCTTCCTACGCTTACGCCAATTTCGGCACAACGACAGCCGGGCAAGCCGTTGCGGCGGCCAGCGGCCAGTCCTACGAGGCACTGTTGAAAGCTGACTTGTTTTTGCCGTTGGGCATGAATGCATCAAGCGCCCGACACAAAGACTATCTGGCTCAAGACAACCGCGCCGCCCTGCATGCATTAGCCAACGGAGATTTCAAACCGCTGTACGAGCGCGATCCCGACGCCCAGGCGCCGGCCGGCGGCGTTTCGTCCAGCATAAAGGACATGTCGCAATGGTTGAGGTTTTTACTGGGCAACGGTCAGTTCGACGGGAAAACAATCGCATCAGAAAAAGCCTTGACTCCAGCCATGAGCCTTCAGACAATCACAACTCAGGTGGCAAATGACACGTCACGCCCAAGTGCCTATGGCTTTGGCTTTGACTACGGAATCAACGCGAATGGCCGCACGACAATAAGCCATTCCGGCGCCTTCCTACTGGGCACCGGAACGCATTTTCGCATCGTGCCATCGGCCGATCTTGGCATTGTTGTTTTAACCAATGCCAGCCCGGTCGGCGCCGCCGAGGCGATCGCAGCCGAATTTATCGATCTTGTTTCTTACGGTGAAATCACACGTGACTGGTATGCCGGCTACAACCACGTCTTATCGGGTATGTTTGAACCCATTGGTGATTTGGTTGGCGAAGCTGCACCAACCGAACCCAAGCCCGCCATGCCCCTGAACGAGTATGCCGGCCGGTTTGATAACGGCTATTTTGGCTCGGCCCGCATTCAATCGAATAATAACCAACTGACCATCGCGTTGGGGCCCAAACCACTCATTTACTCTTTAACCCACTGGAGCGGCAATACCTTTGCCATAAAACCCTTCAGTGAAAATGAGCCTGCAGGCTCGATTTCATCGGTTGAGTTTCATGATGAAAAAGGCACGATAACCGGATTCACTGTGAATTATCTTAACCGCTACAAGCAGGGCCGCTGGACAAAGCGGTACGACAATTAACAGTTGATTGCCAACGCAACAACCGCCACCAGTTTTTCGCGGCGATACGGCTTATGCAAAACGGGGCCTTCCAAACCGAACTGACCAAACTCGGTATAGATATCGTGTCCGGCATAACCAGTGGTGTAAAGGACTTTCAATCCGGATCTTAGTGTACAAGCCTGTTCAACAAACTCACGCACACTCATCCCGGGCATCAGGATGTCGGTGAATAATAAATCGCATGCCTGCCCGCCCTGCAAAAGCTCAATGGCCCTTTCAGGCGTTTGAGCTGACTCAACATCATAGCCCTCAGATATCAAGACACTTTCAACATAATGCAGCACATCCGGATCATCCTCAACGACCAGAATCGCGCCTCGCACGTCTGCAGCCGTTTCGGGCAACACAGGGGGTATGGTTTCGTGAATTGAAGCATCGTCGGGTGCATCGGGAAGATAAAGCGTAAATTTTGCCCCCTGTCCTGGCTCGGATTCGACACCAACGTGTCCGCCCGACTGGAGTGCAAAACCAAGCACCATGGCCAACCCCAGTCCAGACCCCTGACCTTCGGACTTAGTCGTGAAAAAAGGTTCGAACACATGGGGCAAGTCGTCTCTGGCAACCCCTGGACCCGTATCGGATACAGATAACGCAACATAGCTTCCCGGGACAAGCGTCTGGTCGACTTGCATATCCTCGACGGTCTGCTCAACCTGCACCCTATATGCTGAAATCGTAAGCGCACCCCCTGCAGCCATTGCGTCACGCGCATTAACAACCAAATTCAACAGGGCATTATCAAGCTGCCCCGCATCGACCACTACAGTCGGAAGTCGTTCAGAAAAATCCAGATGAATTTGAATACGTGTACCCAGCACATTTTCCAGCAGCGGCAGCATGCCGCGCACCCGTTCTTCGATATCCATAGGTTCCGGCTCAAGCGGCTGACGGCGAGCCACTGCAAGCAAATGCCGCGTTAACTCCGCTCCCTTGTCCGCAGCTTGCAAAACCATATTGGCCAAGGTAACCAAACGAGGATCATGTTGTACCTGTTCCGACAACAACTGGGCATTACCCAATATCACTGTTAAAAGATTATTAAAGTCGTGCGCCACGCCACCGGTTAACTGACCGAGCGACTCCAAACGCTGTGTTCGCTGTATTTGCTCTTCCAGCCGGATCTGGCGTGACCGGTCAGTCAGGCCACCCACCATGCGTTTAGCCTTGCCGTTTTCATCGCGAAGAATGTGCGCCTGGTCATCAACATGAAGCCAGTGCCCGCTACCATGTCGAAGCCGATATCTAATGAAGCGAATCTGCACATCCGATTGCAAATCATGTTCAAGTGATTCAAGCACCCGAGCGCGATCCTCGGGATGCAATATCTCACGCCACAACAAACCTACTTCGGCGGACGAAGGCAGAGGGTGTCCCAGCACAGGCACCCAGCCTGCACTGACCCAATAGCAATTAGTGGCAATATCCCAATCCCAGGCAACATCCGTTGTTGCTTGCGCAAGCAACCGAAAACGCTCTTCACTCTTTCGAAGCGCCGTCTCGACGCGCTCGCGTTTTTCAATGTCCTGCCGCAAAACCTGGTTCACACATTCAAGCTCAGCTGATTTTTCCTCTAGCTTGCGCACCAGGGTATGGCTATACAACTTGAATAAAGGTTCATTCTCATAGCGCGCCAGTGCCGCCTGATCCGACGGCCGCTTAACCGAGCCACGCTCAAGCACCTTGCGCACCATCAGTAAAACAACATCGGGTTCAGTTGGCTTCAACAGGAACTCGTCGCAGCCAAGGTCCCGAGCCAACTTTTCGTCTTCCGGCTGAGTATAGGTGGCGGTATAAACAATAAAAGGGATAGACCGCAAGACGGAATCACTTTTCCAGGCCTGCAACAGTGCATACCCATCCATTTGAGGCATCAGCAAATCGGAAATAATAATGTCGGGAGGTGCTCCCTGTGCTTTTTCAAGTGCGATTGCGCCGTTGGATGCCACTATCGCCTGATGCCCACCGGCCTCAAGCAGTGTACGCAAGTAACAAACGTTCTCTTCCTTGTCGTCAACAACCAGAACCCGAGCCACATTGGCCTCCTGGTGCAGCAAGGCCGCAATAAGCCTCAACCTGTGCCACAAAAGTTGCCGGATCGATTGGCTTTTCAACATACCCCTTACAACCGGACCCGATTGCCCGTTCGCGGTCTCCCGGCATTGCGTAGGACGTGACCGCAACGATCGGAATATGACCGGTTGACACATCACGACGCAGCCGCGCCGCCACATCGTAGCCATGCATGGTGGGCAGTTGAATGTCGAGCAGAATGAGGTCTGGCAACCACTGCTGGGCCTTGCGTATCCCCGATGGCCCGTCGATTGCCGCTTGCACAGTATGACCGTGCTTTTCCAGCAGGAACGTAAGCAGATAACGATTCTGCTCGTTATCTTCAATAATCAATATCCGCAACGACATTAATCTCATGACATCTCCAGCGGCAGGGTCACCGTAAAAACAGTGCCTTCCGACCACACACTACGCACCGTCAGCGTTCCCTTGAGCAGCCTGACCAACCGCAAACAAATCGCCAGACCAAGACCCGTACCCTCATGGGCCCGTGTCAACCCGTTATCGACCTGGCTGAAAGGTTGAAACAGGGTTTCAATATCTTCGGGTTTAATGCCTATCCCCGTATCACAGACCTGAATACGAAGGGCTGCGCATGGTGAAGCCTGCTCGTTCGCACGAAACGCCGGATCGAGACTCAAATGGATAACAGCGCCGCCCTTGTCTGTAAATTTAATGGCATTGTTCAATAGATTAATAAGAATTTGCTCAACCCGACGACGATCGCTGCACATGCTGCCAACATCAGCCGCAATTTGCACCTGCAAATACAAACCTTTCTGTTCCGCCAGCGGTTGAACCAGGCCTTTTACTTTCTGAACAGAATCGGAGACATCAAAGGTTTCAGCGCTTACTTGTAATTGACCCGCCTCAATTTTTGATAAGTCCAATACATCGTTGATCAGGTCGAGCAAATGCCATGCACTGCCGCGCACCATGCCCAATTGGCGCTGCTGTTCAGATGTAAGCGGCCCGGCCATACCCTGCAAAACAATCCCGGTAAATCCAATAATTGAATTCAACGGTGTTCGTAGCTCGTGCGACATGGTCGCCAGAAAAGCCGATTTCAAGCGGTCTGCATCACGAGCGCGGCTGAGCGCATTCTCCAACTCGTGCGTACGGTCGGACACTTTTCCCTCCAGCGACTCATTGAATTCGCGCAATGTCGCGTACGCCTGCTCCAGAGCACCAAATGCCCGCCACATCAACCAGAACAGCAAGACCGACGTAACAAACACAAACGCCAGACCTTTGAAAACGCTCCAGCGGGCTAATGTTTCATGATCCAGGGCAACGCTAAGCAGCACAAAGTCTGAAAAATAAATCCAAACAATGGAGACCATCGCATAGACCAATGTGATGGTCCAGACCCGGGAGCGCGGTGTTCGATGACCTCGCGTACGTCGTCCAGCGCCGTTTGAGGTCACAGAGGCTCCTTTTGGGTCTCTCTTGCGTTTACGAACAGGCGTCTCGAGATTAACCATTGTTTTTTACCCGATCCGTCGCCACAGAAAATTATTATTGAATATAGAGCGCCCCCAATCACAACGTCAACGGAAACTTTGATTAAAGAACGGGTCAACCACCAATACCCATAGACTGAAAATGCCACCTGAGCGAATTTATGTCATAATTTGGGGCTTCGCGTCCATGGCGGAATTGGTAGACGCAAGAGACTTAAAATCTCTCGCCCATAGGGCGTGCCGGTTCGATTCCGGCTGGACGCACCACCCTCTTTTTCTTCCACTCAAGCTTTCAACCCATTCAGTGCGCTTGCCAATCCAAGCGGCTTGCCGATGCATTTCAACCACGCCCGCTTTTACCCTGATTGACACGGTATCAAGAAACCTTATACAAATGGGAAAAACCGGTATAGAATCCAAAAAAAGCAAGCAGCAATAACAAACAATAAGAACTCAGACATCGTCGGCATATGCCATGCAGGCAAATTGCCCACAAAGGGGGAGCCGTCATGGCTTACAGAAGTCAAACCTGCGAAGGGTTGTTCTGTTGCAAGCAAGCGGTAATGCTAACCGCAAGGGAATTTGTTGGCCCTGCGACTCAAGCCCCTGAACACCCACCATACCAAAGAATACTTTCAACCCCGCCCCAGCGCGGGGTTGTTTCGTATACGGCCACCCGGCACATGCAAAGCCGGGACGCTGTTTATAGGGGGAGACGCACGCAGCAACCGTGCGACTCATGGAGACAACGACAAGGAGTTACTTATGGTGGACAAATCATCCTCTGATGCTTACTGGAAGGACAATCTGCGCATTATCTCGATTTCGCTCATTATCTGGTTTATTTGCTCTTTCGGTCTTGGCATTATCCTTCGTCCCGCCCTCATGGGGATTTCGGTCGGCGGAGCAGATTTCGGGTTCTGGATGGCTCAGAACGGTTCGATCTATATATTCATCATCTTGATCTTCACTTATGTAAAGCTGATGAATTCCCTGGATCGCAAATACGGCGTTGAAGAGTAAGGGGAACCCTATGGATCAATTTGTCCTTAATCTGATATTTGTCGGGGTGACGTTCGCCATTTATATTGGCATTGCCTTCTGGTCCCGCGCGGTCTCAACCTCCGAGTTCTACGCCGCTGGCCGTGGCGTGCATCCCGTTCTGAACGGGATGGCGACAGGGGCCGACTGGATGTCTGCCGCCTCTTTCATTTCAATGGCAGGCATTATTGCCCTGGCTCCCACCGGGGGTTATACGCAGTCGGCCTTCCTCATGGGCTGGACGGGTGGCTACGTCCTGTTGGCACTGCTGCTTGCGCCCTATCTGCGTAAATTCGGCAAGTTCACTGTTCCGGAATTCATCGGTGAGCGCTTCTATTCACATGGCGCACGTGTCCTGGCCGTTATTTGCCTTATTGTCATTTCCATTACCTACGTTATTGGTCAAATGCGCGGTGTGGGCGTGACTTTCTCACGTTTCCTGGAAGTTTCAACCGATGTCGGCCTGTATATTGGAGCGGCGATCGTGTTCATCTACGCCGTCTTCGGCGGCATGAAGGGCATTACCTATACCCAGGTGGCGCAATATGTCGTGCTCATTATTGCCTATACAGTACCAGCGCTTTTTATCTCGCTGAACCTGACCGGTAACGTCATCCCGCAGCTCGGTTTTATCGGCGGATATGCACCATCCGGGGGCGACATCAGCCTGCTCACCAAACTGAATGACGTCGTAACCGAACTAGGCTTTACGGCCTACACGGCCGAAACACCGAATCAATTGAACATGATCCTGTTTACCCTGTCGCTCATGATTGGCACGGCAGGTCTGCCGCACGTGATTATCCGGTTCTTTACGGTACCCAAGGTGGCAGATGCCCGCTCTTCGGCTGGCTGGGCCTTGGTATTCATTGCCTTGCTGTACACGGTCGCACCCGCGGTAGGTTCAATGGCACGCCTGAACCTGACCACCACCATGTGGCCAGCCGCCATTACCAGCACGCCCACGAGTGGCCCCGCTGTTTCTCTGGCCGACATTCAAACCAAGCCGGAACTCTCATGGATTCGCACCTGGGAAGCCACCGGCCTGCTCGATATGGAAGACAAGAACGGCGATGGTCGAATCCAGTACTACAACGACAAAGCTCCTGCCGACTCACCCATTATGCAAATGGCCGAAGAACGCGGGTGGAAAGGTAACGAACTGGTCAAAATCGACAACGACATCATGGTCCTGGCGAATCCGGAAATTGCAGGACTGCCGGGTTGGGTGATTGCGCTGGTGGCAGCCGGGGCACTCGCGGCGGCACTATCAACAGCGGCAGGGCTACTGCTCGCGATTTCCTCTGCGATATCACACGACTTGATCAAAGGATCGATCAAGCCTGATATCACCGAAAAAGGTGAATTGACCGCGGCGCGAATATCAATGACCTTCGCCATTATCGTGGCCACCTGGCTTGGGCTGAATCCTCCCGGCTTCGCGGCGCAGGTAGTGGCGCTGGCGTTCGGTCTGGCCGCCGCAACCATCTTCCCGGCACTCATGATGGGCATCTTCTGGAAGCGCATCAATAAACAAGGCGCTATGGCGGGGATGCTGATCGGCTTGCTGTTTACAGCGATTTATATCTTTGTATATAAAGGCTGGTTTTTTATTCCGGGTACCAACAACCTGCCTGATACGGCCGCAAACTATGTATTTGGTATTTCGCCGCTATCAATTGGCGCAGTAGGTGCATTGGTTAACTTTGTTGTAGCCTACCTGGTATCTTCGGCTACCGCAGCACCACCACAATATGTTCAGGACCTGGTGGAATCCATCCGCGTCCCCAAAGGGGCCGGGTCAGCCACAAACCATTAACCTGATCCAGACCACCGGGCAAGTATCTTGCCCGGTCTTTTCACTTTCAAGGGTACGCCATACGGCGTACCCATTTGATTAGAATCGTCTATGGTAGCAACTGTCCTGTCAAGTTCCGAGGCTGCCGAATTTCTTGAAACCGTCGCTCCCTACAACGGTTTGCCTGCTGACCGGCTCAAGGTCCTGGCCGACACGGTTTCAACACATAGCTACTCAAGCGGCGAATTTGTTTACAGAGCCGACGCACCTCTGGACGGTATTCATATCATTTTTTCCGGCACGATTGATATCAACGATCGTAATGGCAAGCACGTCTCGCAGTTAGGAAAACGACAAAGCTTTGGCGAGCGCGGCCTCTTGCGCGACGGCAAAGCCTCGACCAACGCCCGCGCCAAAGTCGACACCGTAACAGTGCTGGTACCCACCGCCACATTGCAGCAACTGATCCACCAGTTTCCCGCCGTTGCAAATTACTTCTATTACGGGGAACGGGCGAGGCACCAGCCCGGAGACCTGAACTCACTGAAAGTGCGTGACCTGATCACGCGAAAAGCCGTATCGTGCGCGCCCGGTACACCGGTGGCCAAAGCGGCACAAATCATGCGCGACCAGAATATATCCTGCCTTGCCGTTGTCTCGGAAGATACACAACAAGTGGTCGGGATGATTACCGTTCGCGACTTAACTTTCCGCGTACTTGCCCAGGCCCTTGACGCGTCAACTCCCGTATGTGAAGTCATGACATGGAATGCCCCTACACTATCACCGGATGCATTAGGCTCCGACGTGCTGCGCACCATGATGGATCACAACATCGGCCATCTTGCGGTCATTGATCGAAACAGATTCTGGGGCATTATCACGCAAACCGACTTGACCCGTTTCCAGGCGGTCAGCAGCGCTTTGCTGATTCACGATATCAGCCAGGCAGAGAGCGTCGAGAGAATGGTGGCTATCACGTCGACGCTGCCCCGTTTATTGGTACAACTGGTTGCCAGCCAGCAACGGCACGAAATCGTGACTCGTCATATTACCGACATTACCGATGCGATTACGCGCCGCTTGTTAGACATGGCACAAGAAAAACTGGGCATGCCTCCCGTCCCGTACTTATGGCTCGCCTGCGGCAGCCAGGGACGACAGGAACAGACCGGTGTTTCCGATCAGGATAACTGCCTGTTTCTGGATGATCGCGTCACCCCGGACGACATGCCCTATTTCGAAGAGCTCGCCCGTTTTGTCTGCGACGGATTGAACGCATGCGGTTATATCTATTGCCCGGGCGACATGATGGCGACCAACCCCAGATGGCGCCAACCCGTATCGACATGGCGACGCTATTTTGAAACGTGGATGAACCACCATGCGCCTGAGTCACAAATGCTGGCATCTGTTATGTTCGATCTACGCCCCATCGCAGGCACACATGAATTATTTAAAAACCTGCATGCCCAGACGCTTGAAGCGGCATCAAAAAAAACCATTTTTATGGCGCATATGATCGCGAACAGTTTGAAACACACGCCACCATTAGGGCTGCTGCGGGGCTTTTCAACGGTTCGCACCAAGCGCGGCGCTCAGCAGGTCGATCTCAAGCACAATGGCGTCATCCCAGTCACCGATCTCGCCCGAATTTACGCTTTACAAGGCCAGCTCAAGGAGATCAATACCCGCGCACGCCTGCAGGCTGCCGGACACACCGGCATGATTTCAGGCTCCGGCGCCAGGGAGCTCACTGCCGCCTATGACTTGATCGCAACATTGCGACTGGAAAGCCAGATGCGGTTGATCCAATCCGGACACAAACCGGATAATTACCTGTCTTTATCTGAATTACCCGATTTTCAACGGCATCATTTACGTGATGCTTTTGTCGTTGTAAGGACAATGCAGGCTGCTATCAGCCAGGGTCGCAGAATACCGGTATAAAACCATTACGAGCATTCTATTAAAAGAAAAGGAGACTTTTTCATGCTGGGTGACTACATCGCAATGCTCGCCATTGGCATACTGGCCGCTTGTATTGTATTTATTGCAGGACGCCTCATGCGCCGAAGGGGGCGCCAGTTACCACGTTGGATCATGCCTTTGGCCATCGGTGCCTCCATCATTACGTATTCCATCTGGAATGAGTACACCTGGTTTAATCGCATGCAATCGGCGCTGCCCGATCACGTTGTGGTTGTTGGAAAAGGTGAGCGCGCCATGCCCTGGGCTCCCTGGTCATACATCGCACCCGTCACGTCCCGATTCGTAGCGGCCGATTCCCGTGGTATCAGCCGCTCTGAAATACGCCCGGAACTCGTTCGAATTCAGATATTTCTGATTGAACGATGGCAGCCAACTCGGACGGCGGTCGTGGCGTTTGATTGCAACAAAAAGCTGCGTGCCGATTTGGGCAACGACGCCAGCCTTGCCGCCGATGGCAAGCTCACCGGCACACAATGGCAGTCGGCAAATAACGACACGCAATTGCTCGATGTCGCCTGCGCACCGTCAATGTCATGAGTAGCCCGGCAAGCCCGCAACGCCGCCTGGCCCTGCTTTTTGCCGGGTTGGCTGTGGGCTGCCTTATGGCGCTGGCGGGTGGTTTGATCTATGGTTACCACCGGGCGAATGACCCCGATATACTGGAAGCCGTCGTGATCGGCGGTGTTATTGCCGGTTTCATTATTTCCGGCATGATTACATGGGTATGGCTGCAAATTAACGAAAATATTGCGCGCCGCGCTCATCGGCTGACAGGTCTGCTGCAAGCCGCCACCCACAGCCAAATTAATCGCTTCCCCGAAACAAGCGCTAACCCCTATCTGGGCGACCTGGAGATCGCCGCGACAAATCTTGCCCAAGCCTACGCACAAACAGAACATATACTGCAGCAGGCAATAAAACGCGAGACAACACAACTGGCAAAGGAAAAGGCAAGGCTGGAAAGATTGTTGGGCGATGTTCCTGTCGGCGTGCTGATGTGCTCAGCAGAACATTTACTGGTGTTTTACAACGGCCATGTCATGAGTTTACTGGATGGCCTGAAGACCGGAATGACGCCGGGCCTTAAGCGCCATCTGAACGACTATCTGCATATGGCCCCTATCGAACATGCCTATGACCGATTGCTGCTCACCCAGGATCCGCAAGCAGCATCTGACATACTTTGTGCAACGATTGAGGAAGGTCGCATACTGGCGGCGCGAATGCGTCTGCTGGATGAGACGTCTGCCCTGGGCTCCAACAGTACCAACGCCAAACCCGGCTATGTGCTCACGTTGCGGGATGTGACCGGAGACCTGGCCACGCATAGTATTTTGCCAGGATCCGATCGGCCCGGCGACTGGCCCTTATCCATGATTCGCTCAAGCGACCTGGCCTCTGCCTTGCAAGCAGCACTGCACAGCAAAGGCATCCCGCTTGCCATCGACAATACAGAACTGATCCTGCGCTGCGATGGATTTCAAATGATTGCGACGCTTTCATTACTGGTACAGCGCCTGACCGCTTCTGCAGTGCGAGTCAAACTCACCATTGCACCCGAAGGCCCAGGCGCGAAACTGAACATGGAATGGGAAGGCCCGCCTGTTCAAGCGCATGACCTTGACGCATTGGTAGCCGAGCCAATTGATGTCGGACTGGCAAACATGACCGTTCAGGGAGTGCTTTCAATTCATGGTGCATATCTGCAGCCTAACCCCCTTTCCACGAACCCCGGGTTCAGTTTGTTTTTGCACGAAGCGCGATTGGCCCAACGACGCCCATCCGCCATACCGCGGACCGTCGTTTACGATTTCGGGCTGCTGTCCCAAGCGGGCAACGCGCAGATATCAACCAGCCCCCTGGACGAACTCACCCTGGTTGTGTTGGACACGGAAACAACAGGCCTGGATCCCGGGCAAGATGATATTGTGCAAATTGCAGCCCTGCGCATTGTGAATGGCCGGCGTGTACAAAACGAAGTTTTCGATACCCTCGTGAATCCGGGACGGGCCATCCCAACGTCCAGTACCCGGGTACACGGTATTACAAACGCCATGGTAGCCCAGGCGCCCGATATTCCGACAGCCGTTCAACGCTTTCACAAATTCGCCCGGGACGCCGTGCTGGTTGTCCATAATGCGCCATTTGATATGGCATTCCTGAGAAAATACGAAGCCCGGGCAAACTGCCGCTTTTCCAACCCGATACTAGACACCGTATTGCTGTCGGCAGTTTTGTTTGGTGAAAGCGAAAACCACAGCCTGGACGCGCTGGCACATCGACTGGGTGTAACAATTCCAGAAGAGGCCCGCCATACCGCCATCGGCGATGCCACAGCTACGGCCGATGCGCTGCTGAAAATTATCCCGGCATTGAATGCGCGAAATCTAAATACATTTGGCGATGTCCTTAAAGAAGTCAGAACCCATCGCCGCTTGTTGCAAGACTTGAATGGTTGAACCGTTTAAATTACGGTGCATACGATTATGCTGCGCACCACCACCCCGACCAGCAAAAAATTATGCCGGGATAAACCCGGCATAATTCAAACCTTCAACGACAACGGCAGATTACTCGGCTGCGGGCGCTGCCGGCGGAGCCGGTTCTGTTGGACCGCCTTGTGCCTCGATACCGCCAATTGCCTTCATGGACAAGCGCAAACGACCTTTGTCATCGGCTTCGATAACTTTGATCTTTACAACCTGACCCACTTTCAACACATCGTTGATATTGTTGATGCGGTAATTGGCAATTTCGGAAATATGCAAAAGGCCATCGCGACCCGGCAAGACCTGAACAATGGCACCGAAATCAAGCAAGCGCAAGACAGGTCCTTCATAATCCTGACCCACTTCAACGTCGGCCGTTAGTTCCTTGATACGACGCTCGGCCTCACGAGCCTTATCGAGATCGGCACTTGAAATGGTAATGGTACCGTCGTCACCAATATCGATATTGGTACCGGTTTCTTCGGTAAGCGCACGAATGGTGGCGCCACCTTTGCCGATCACATCACGAATTTTTTCGGGATTGATCTTAACGGTAAGCATACGCGGTGCGAACTCGGACAACTCGGTACGCGAGCCGTCAATTGCCTCTTTCATCTTGCCCAGGATATGCAAACGGCCTTCATTGGCCTGCGCCAGCGCAACTTGCATGATTTCACGCGTAATACCCTGAATCTTGATGTCCATCTGCAACGCAGTCACACCATTTTCAGTACCGGCCACCTTGAAATCCATGTCGCCCAGATGATCCTCATCACCCAGAATATCGGTAAGGACTGCAAACTTGCCGCCGTCCTTGATCAGGCCCATTGCCACACCGGCAACGTGATCTTTAACCGGCACGCCGGCGTCCATCATGGCCAAAGAACCGCCACATACCGAAGCCATGGACGAAGAGCCATTGGACTCGGTAATTTCCGACACAATCCGAATGGTGTACTGGAAATCTTCCGGTGCCGGCAACGCTGCAATAAGCGCCCGTTTCGCCAGACGGCCATGACCGATTTCGCGACGCTTGGGCATACCAAAGCGCCCGGTTTCGCCCGTGGAGAACGGAGGAAAGTTGTAATGCAACATGAAACGATCACGGCTTTCACCCATCACCGAATCAATGATCTGTTCGTCTTGCTTGGTACCGAGTGTTGAGATCACCAACGCCTGAGTTTCGCCCCGGGTAAACAAGGCACTACCGTGGGTTCGGGGCAAAACACCCAAACGAATACTGATGGGGCGAACAGTGCGTGTGTCGCGCCCGTCGATGCGGGGCTCACCGGCCAAAATTTGGCCCCGCACAATAGCCGACTCCAGGTCAAACAGAATATTTTCAACTTCCACCGAGTCAGGCACCGGTGCTTCTTTGGCCGCAGCATGCTCTTCAAGTTTGCTCTTTACTTCGGCATACACTTCACGCAAACGCGCAGAACGCACCTGCTTTTCGCGAATTTGATAGGCCTCTTTCAACCCCTCTTCTGCGACGGCTTTAACCGCTGTAACCAACGCTTCGTTGCTGGCTGGCGGCTGCCAGTCCCATTCCGGCTTGCCGGCTTCGCTTACCAATTCGTGAATGGCATTAATGGCCGTCTGCATTTGCTCATGCCCGAACATCACGCCATTGAGCATGGCCTCTTCCGACAGCTCTTTCGCCTCGGACTCAACCATGAGCACAGCCGCTTCGGTGCCTGCCACAACCAGGTTCATGCCGGAAACTTGCAACTGCGACGTTGTCGGGTTCAAAACGTATTCATCATTGACATAGCCCACACGCGCCGCGCCGATAGGACCGTTAAATGGAATACCGGAAATGGCCAACGCAGCCGACGCACCGATCATGGCCGGGATATCAGGGTCGATTTCGGGATTAACCGACAAGACATGAATAATGACTTGTACTTCGTTATAAAACCCTTCGGGAAACAAAGGGCGCAACGGACGATCGATCAGGCGGCACGTTAATGTTTCCTTTTCCGACGGACGTCCTTCACGCTTGAAAAAACCGCCGGGGATACGCCCGACCGAATAGGTCTTTTCAACATAATCAACGGTTAAGGGGAAAAAATCCTGACCGGGCTTGGCATTTTTGGCGCCCACGACAGTTGCCAATACAACAGTGTCGTCAACTGATACCAATACGGCACCTGTTGCCTGACGAGCAATCTCGCCGGTTTCCATTACAACAGTGTGTTGGCCGTACTGGAACGACTTGGTCACTTTATTAAACATTACACAGTATCCTTACAATAAAAAAACCGTGCACACCACGATCTCCTCGTAGTGTCCACGGTTGTACATTATGGGGAGCCAGCCCCTGATATCACTTACGCAAGCCAAGCTTTTCAATAAGCGTACGGTAAGCGTCGGGATTACGGCTCTTTAGGTAGTCGAGCAGTTTGCGGCGGCGACTAACCATACGCAACAAACCACGACGTGAATGATGGTCTTTCTTATGCGTTTTGAAGTGATCGGTCAGCTCGTTGATGCGAGCGGTAAGCAGTGCCACCTGAACTTCTGGAGAACCGGTGTCGCCCTGCTTGCGTGCGAACTGCGAAACAATATCAGACTTCTTTATTTCTGCTACAGACATGATGAGATATCCTCTTTGACATGCGACAAGGCCGAGGTGCCCTGACGTGAACGATAAATAAACAGAACCAAATACAAATAACTGCCTCGGCAGCTTAAGCCAAAATGACTAAATGCTGCATGACAGATGTGGAATTATAACTGATCCGGTAGAATTTGCAGGAACGCACAGCTAGGTCACATTTCTATGAAAACCCTTCCATCAAAACTGTTTTTCAGTTCCGCCCTGCTTGCGCTAATAACCGGATGCGCCAGCATTACCTCGGTGCCACCCGGCACGCCGGCGACGCAAATGGTCAGCCAATTCGGCGCCCCCACTTATCAATGCCCGCTTGAAAACGGCGGTACGCGATTGATATGGAGCCAGCAACCTTTTGGCCAGCAGGCCTGGGCCACCAATACCGATCGTCAAGGGAACACTGAAGGGGTGACACCCATTCTGACAGATGCCCATTTCAACATTTTGAGCAAAGGGCTCTGGACACCGGAAAGACTGTTGTGCGAATTCGGGCCGCCCGCTGAAAAATCAGCGGTGGGACTGCCCTCGGTTCGCCAAATTGTATGGAGCTACCGCTACCAACAGGATGGCGTATGGAATTCGCTCATGCACATTTACCTGGGCCGGGACGGCAGCCAGGTTACCCGCTTCCATCCCGGCCCTGACCCAATGTACGAACGAAATCGCTTCGGATTGTTTTAAGGGGTATTGTCGTCGTTGCCGGAAGGCTTGTCGGCAGCGCGCCGGAACGTTAATTGTTTCGCCTTGCGCAAACGCCACAACAAAACGGCCCAACCCGACAAACCATAGACAACGAACAAACCAAACAAAACCACAGGTGGGTCACTGGACACAAAAACAAATGCGGCAACCAATACCAGAATGACCCAGAACGGAACACTGCGACCCAGCGCAAAACTCTTGCCGCTGTAGAAAGGCAGGTTAGTGACCATGGCAACGCCGGCGTATACCGTTACCGCAAAGACAATCCAGGCAATTGCACCGTCTTGTAAATTGAACTTGTTGTCGACAGCAAGCCACATCAGCCCCGCCACCAAAGCGGCGGCAGCCGGACTGGGCAAGCCCTGAAAGAAGCGCTTATCGACCACTGCAATGTTTGTATTGAACCTTGCCAGCCTTAATGCGGCACCCACTACATAGATAAAGGCGGCCAGCCAGCCCCATCGGCCCAGGTCATGCAACATCCATTCGTACATGATGAGTGCCGGAGCAATACCAAACGAAGTCATGTCGGCCATGGAGTCGTACTGCTCGCCGAACGCAGACTGCGTATTGGTCAGGCGAGCCACCCGGCCATCCATACCATCGAAAACCAATGCCAGAAACAGTGCGATCGCCGCAATTTCATATTGGCCGTTCATGGCCTGAACAACGCCATAAAAACCGGCAAACAAATTGGCGGTTGTGAATGCGTTGGGCAGCAAATAAATACTGCGGCGTCGACGGGTTTCGTCTGATGACAAATTAGGCATAGAAAAAAATCAGCTTGAAAGTTCGGCCAGCACCGTGCTGGTGGCGCTTACCTTGTCTCCGATTGCAACCCGGGGGCGTGAACCCACTGGCAGATAGACATCGACCCGGGAACCGAAACGGATGAAACCATAACGTTGACCACTGTAAAGGCGGTCGCCTTCCTTAGCGTAGCAAAGAATCCGCTTTGCCACCAACCCGGCCACCTGCACAGAAGTAACGGTTTGCCCTGAATCGGTTTTCAACACCATGGCATTACGCTCATTTTCAAGCGACGCCTTGTCGAGCGCAGCATTAAAGAATTTACCCGGAAAATAAGCAATAGACTCGATCGTCCCATTAACTGGAGAGCGGTTGGAATGCACATTGAAAACGTTCATGAAAACACTGATCTTCAGCGCCTGGCGGTTGGCATAGGGATCAAGCGTTTCCTCAACAGCGACGATACGGCCGTCGGCAGGGCTGAGCACATTTGCCTCGCCGTCGGGAGCCACGCGCGCCGGATCGCGAAAAAACTGCAGCACAAACAAGGCCAGCAGCCAGAAAATCAATGATATGCCAGGCGACCAAAGCGTCACCGCAATGGCAATTACAACGGCAATCGCCAGAAAAGGCCACCCTTCACGGGCGATAACAGGATGAGGATAAGGCGGTTTTTTCATAAGTTTCAAAGAAAAAACGGGGCCAGGTCTTGCAACAACTGCAGCGAACCTGACCCCGCTTTATGGATCCGGAAAGATCTTAGTTTTTGGATTGATCAACCAGCTTGTTGGCTGCAATCCACGGCATCATTGCCCGCAGCTTACCACCAACCTGCTCGATCTGAGACTCGGCATTCAAGCGACGGCGCGACAAGATGGTGGGTGCACCGGCCTGGTTCTCAAGAATGAAGCTCTTGGCGTAATCGCCTGTCTGAATATCGCGCAGTACCTGGCGCATGGCTTTCTTGGTTTCTTCCGTAACAATACGGGGGCCGGTAACATACTCACCGTACTCGGCATTGTTGGAAATGGAGTAGTTCATGTTTGCAATGCCGCCCTCGTATATCAGGTCGACAATAAGCTTCAGCTCATGCAGACACTCGAAGTAAGCCATTTCCGGCGCATAACCGGCCTCAACCAGCGTTTCGAAACCGGCCTTGATCAATTCAACGGTACCGCCACACAGAACGGCCTGTTCGCCGAACAAGTCGGTTTCAGTTTCTTCGCGGAAATTGGTTTCGATAATACCGGCACGACCGCTGCCGATTGCGCAAGCGTACGACAACGCGATATCGCGTGCAGCACCGGATTTGTCTTGATGAACGGCAACCAGCGCAGGAACACCGCCGCCTTGGCTATATGTTCCACGAACAGTGTGGCCCGGCGCCTTGGGCGCGATCATGATAACGTCGACATCGGCACGGGGCTGAACCTGGCCATAGTGAACGTTGAAGCCGTGGGCAAACGCCAATGCGGCACCCGACTTCAGGTTCGCCTCTATATGTTCCTTGTATACCTGGGCGATGTTTTCGTCGGGCAACAGAATCATGACGACGTCGGCATTCTTTACTGCCTCGGCCACTTCAGCCACTTTCAGGCCGGCATTTTCAGCTTTCGACCACGACGCGCCATCTTTACGCAAACCCACCACGACATTCACGCCTGACTCATGCAGGTTGAGTGCATGGGCGTGACCCTGCGAACCATAACCGATGATGGCAACCTGTTTACCTTTCACCAGCGAGAGGTCACAATCTTTGTCGTAAAAAACTTTCATTTAACTTGCTCCAGTACAAAGCGTATTTCAGTAAGGTCGGGCTAAGTCGACCCAATATGGTTAATCGAGCGCCCGCCACAGGCGGGCAAAATTTCCTGCAAACCTACAATTTTAAAACACGTTCGCCGCGACCGATGCCGGAGACGCCGGTGCGGACGGTCTCGAGAATGGCACTGCGGTCGAGTGCACCGATAAAGGCTTCAATTTTTTCCTGATTACCGGTCAGTTCAATGGTGTAAGCCTTGTCGGTCACGTCGACGATATGGCCGCGGAAAATATCGGCCATGCGCTTGATTTCCTCGCGCTCTTTACCCACTGCCCGAACCTTGATCAGCATCAATTCGCGACGAATATGCGGACCCTCGGAAAGGTCGACCACTTTTACCACGTCGATAAGACGATTCAAATGCTTGGTAATTTGCTCGATGACTTCATCGGAACCCGTCGTCACGATGGTCATGCGTGACAGCGTTGTATCTTCGGTTGGCGCCACAGTTAACGTTTCAATGTTATAGGCGCGCGCCGAAAAAAGCCCCACGACACGAGACAGTGCACCGGGTTCGTTTTCAATAAGGATGGAAATGACATGTTTCATAAGTCTGCCCTTATAACTCTTCTGAACCCAGCAACATTTCCGTCAGGCCGCGACCCGCTTTCACCATCGGCCAAACGTTCTCGGTTTGATCGGTAATGAAATCCAGGAATACCAGACGATCTTTATGTTTGCCGAATGCTTCGCGCAACGCCGGTTCGACGTCGGCCGGTTTATCGATAAGCAGACCTACGTGGCCGTAACTTTCCACCAATTTGACAAAGTCAGGCAAAGCGTCGACATACGACTCGGAATAGCGCGAGCCGTAATCGATTTGCTGCCACTGCCGAACCATGCCCAGATACCGATTATTCAGGCACAGGATTTTAGGCGACAAATGATATTGCTTGCAGGTCGACAGCTCCTGGATATTCATCTGAATTGAGCCCTCGCCTGTAATCACGGCAACATCGCGCCCCGGGTTCGCCATTTGCGCCCCCATGGCATAAGGCAGGCCAACACCCATGGTTCCCAGACCACCGGAATTGACCCACTGGCGCGGCTCTTTGAAACCGTAGTACTGCGCCGCCCACATCTGATGCTGGCCGACGTCAGAGGTCACGATGGCATTGCCACCGGTAATTTCCCAAAGCTTTTCAACAACAAACTGAGGCTTGATCACTTCATCGGAAGGCTTGTAACGCAAGCATTCTTTCGCGCGCCAGGTATTAACTTGCTTCCACCAGGGGTCAAGACGGGCTGAGTCGGTGCGGTCTTCCGCAACCGCCATCTGCGAATACAAACCGATGAATTCCTGCAACACGTCTTTGACGCTGCCGACAATAGGCACGTCGACCTTCACGCGCTTGGAAATCGTAGACGGATCGATATCGATGTGAATGATTTTGCGCTGGTTCTGTGCAAAGTGTTTCGGGTTACCAATAACACGGTCGTCGAAACGCGCGCCGACCGCCAGCAGTACATCGCAGTTCTGCATGGCCATATTGGCCTCGTACGTACCATGCATGCCAGGCATGCCCACGAAATGAGGATCGGTGGAAGCCAATGCCCCCAAACCCATTAGGGTGTTTGTACATGGCGCGCCGATCAGCTCAACCAATTGCCGAAGTTCGTCGGCTGCATCGGCCAACACGACACCCCCGCCTGAATAGATCATCGGGCGCTCGGCCGCCAACAGCATTTGCGCCGCTTTTTTAATCTGGCCCTGATGCCCTTTCACTACCGGCATATAAGAGCGCATTGATACCTCACCCTTCTGGGCGGTGTATTTGCAAGTGGCAATCGTAATATCTTTGGGAATATCGACCAGCACCGGACCGGGTCGACCCGTTTTGGCAATATAAAACGCCTTGCGCATGGTTTCGGCAAGGTCTTTGACATCGCGCACCAGAAAATTGTGCTTGACGCACGGGCGTGTAATGCCGACTGCATCACACTCCTGGAATGCGTCTTCACCGATCACCGCTGTTGGGACCTGACCGCTGATGACGACCATGGGAATGGAGTCCATGTAGGCGGTGGCAATCCCCGTAACGGCATTGGTCAGGCCCGGCCCACTGGTAACCAGCGCCACGCCAATTTTATTGGACGAACGGGAATAGGCATCGGCAGCATGAATCGCCGCCTGTTCGTGACGAACAAGAATATGCTTGAAGCTGTCTTGCTTGTAGATTGCGTCGTAGATGTAAAGTACTGCACCACCGGGATAACCGAATATGTGATCCACACCCTGTTCGGCCAGGCAGCGCACTAAGATATCGGCGCCATTGAGTTCCATAATAAATTCCTTTCATAACCGGCCCTGACACCCCGACTGGCCTTAAAGGCCCGGGCTGCACCGGCAACGGCAACATAGTCTGGCGCTTTGTGACCCACGGAGCCACGCCACCCAGATACCTTGCAGAACCGATACGCACCCATCGACATGCAGTGCACGCATTCACCATGAATGCAAGAGGTAGAAACGGAAAGCGCTGGCAACACACGCTTGTGGCGCGGCCAACCGCAAATCGCACGTTAAATGTTCAGGCGCAAGACACCGGGCGGATAACCCGGCAAAAGCCATACCTTCACGGCCCGCCCAGGATATGCAGACGAACCAAACGAATACTTTACCGCGTTGCAGCAACAGAATCAAATGGAAACGCTTGATTTTCCAGATTAAATCAGGCTACGTCGCACATTTCACACATTAAGCCTCTATACTTAGAGGCTTCCAGCTGGCCGCGCGCCTGCAGAACAACGCAGTCAAAGCAATAAATATGGCTTCCACCCTACCCCAACTGCAACGTTTTTTTTACAGCCACTACTTCCTTGGTGGTCTGCGCCAGGCAACCGGTGTCATTATCCCGGCCTTGTTTCTGAGTCTCTTTTTTCAACAGTACGGCATGGCAATGGTGGCCGCGATCGGTGCCGCCTGTGTTGCCGTCATCGACCAGCCGGGAAGCCCCCGCCGCTACAGCTTCAACAACATGATCGGTGCCGTCCTGCTGGGTACGCTAACCACCGCCGTTACCGGTTTAAGCACAACGCATCCGATGTTGCTCTGGTTTGTGATTCCGTCATTGTGTTTCATTTTTTCCATGTTCACTGTATATGGTCGCCAGGGCGGCCTGATGGGGTTCGCCTGCCTGTTCATCATGACACTGACCATGCGTCACCCCCTGGAAACACATGAAGTCCTGATCCATACGTTAAGTTCGTTCGGTGGCGGCCTCTTTTACTTTGCCTTCAGTTCTGTTGTTCATCGCATCTTCTGGCATCGCGAAGAGCGACAAGCGCTATCCGTTGCCCTGTTTTCCACCGCCGACTACATTGAGGCGCGATCACGCCTTTACGATGTGAACCACGATCTGGAAGAAAGCTACCGCCAACTGATGCGCACGCAATCGGTCATGACCGATACACAGCAGGCAGCCCGCAACACCGTTTTACGCGAGCTTCCCACGGGCCAATCGCGTTCCGACCAACAGCGATATACCGCCCTGAATATCTTCATTGATATGGTGGCATTGCTGGACACGCTGGTTGCCACGCAAACCGATTACGCCACTCTGCAACGCACCCTGGCCAGCAGCGATGTTCTGATTTTCGCGCGCGATGCCTTGCGTAAACTGGCAAACAACACCCGCCAGATTGCGCTGGATGTCGCCCGCCACACGCCGGTCACCGAACGCAACAGCGTGAAAGCGGAAATCCGGGCAATCGAATACGAGCTGGAGCTCTGCCGCCAGAATGGTTTTGCGCAGAATAACGCCGAAGTTTATACCCTGCTCGTTCAGGTTCTGCGTCGTTTGCGCAATGCGTCACGCATTGTGGAGCGCATGACCGAACACACACATGCGCGGCGCGCGTCCTCCCTGGTCGACAGCCGCCTTGACAAGACACTGGGCCGCTTTCTGACGCACAACGAATTACGCCTGGGCATGATCACCAGCAACCTGCGGCTGGACTCCCCAAGCTTTCGCTACGCTATCCGCGTTACCATTGCCGCAATCATCGCATTGGCGATTGACCACGGCTTGACCCTGATGCTTCAAATGTCCGGCAGCGACCCCGGTTTCACGATTCACGGGTACTGGATTATCTTAACGACAATTATTGTGCTCAAGCCCGGTTATGCCCTTACACGGCAACGAAACCTGCTTCGTTTGCTGGGCACATTCATTGGCTGTCTGCTGGCATTGATCATTCTGAACCTCAACCCGCATGTCGACATTTATTTCTTCATTCTGGCCGTTGCGTGCGTACTGGGGTACAGCATGCTGCAACTGAACTTCATGGCCTCGGCCACCTTCAACACCCTATGTATTCTGCTGGCATTCAACCTGACCGCGCCCGCCTCAACCTTCCTTATCGGCGAACGTTTGGTGGATACGGTAATCGGCAGCTTGGTGGCGCTGGGGTGCAGCTACATATTGCCCTGGTGGGAGCACAACTTCATGGGGTCGCTGGCCAAAGCGGCACGCACGGCAAACCAGCGCTTCTACCGCAATGGTCTTCAATACGCCGAATTAAGTCGCCGGCTTTTAAATGCGGAAAATCAAACGGACAGCACAGTTGCGGCAAAAACCGCAGATACCACGGCGCTCACACAACAAGTTCATGAAGCCGACGTCAACTGGCGCCTTGCGCGCAAGAATGCGTACATTGCGATTGGCAACCTGACATCGGCATTTTATCGAATGATGGCGGAACCAACGCGGTGTCAAAAAAATGTGCCACAGGTCAATCACCTGCTGATCCAGAATCACTTGCTGGCATCGCAAATCAGCGCCGCAATACCGTTATTGGCGCAGCTGCCCGCAGTGCCCACAGGCATCCAGCAATCGCTCGATGCCATTGAGGCTTTATTGGAAGATCGCAACGCCCCGATCCCGGTCAGCATTGAAACTGAGGGAGACCTGGCGGCATTGGCCTACCCGATTCGGCAAATGAGCCGTGCCGCGCAATTGATCCACCAGGAAATGCAGGTTTTTGAAAAGCCAAAAAGCGGGCCAACAACGCCACTGGCCCAGCCAGCCTGATCACCTCTCGCACTGTCGGCCGGCCCAGGCACAACGGTAATCTCATGCCTGCCGCGCATGGGGATCATCGAGCGGCCTGGGTGCCTTACTGGCAAAGAACCACACCGCAGTCAGCGCCTGCAACCCGAGCAACAGATACCATGCCGTCATGTGTGCGATTGCGGGATATACACCTGTCGCAACAGGCTCCCACAACTCCACAACCCAGCCAATGACATTCTGGAAGAAGAAAATGAGGAAGAACACCAGCATGTTGAATGTGGTGCCCACACGACCCAGCATGTAGCGAGGGAAAGTCTCGACCAGTACGGCATAGATCAGAATATTGGTGCCGCCCAGAAAGCCGTAGGAGGCCCACAAAACCACACGCGGCACAGGCGCATCCAGCAAAATCATCAGTTGAACCAGCATGAAGCAGCCCGAGAACACGCCCACCAGATGGTACAGGCTGATACCCATTTTCTCGATGCGACGCGCCGCAATTCCCGACACGATACTGCCGATCACCGCAGCAAAACCGAGCATGGAAACCAGGCCGTCAACCGTCGAGAGCGGCAAGGCTTTAACATCAAGCAGATAGGGCTTCATCCATAACGACTGAACGCCATAAAACACACCGCTGGCTGTTGAAGGGAATAAAACAATCTGCCAGAAAAGCGACGTTTTCGCCAGTTCCCAGGTTCCCAGAAACTGTGAAACCAGACCAGGCCGGGCTTTTCCTGGAACACGCCCGGGCCCGACGTCGCTGGAACAAAAATACAATAAGCCGGCTACAACCACCGTTAAAAGCGCGACCAGATAACTGGTGACCTGCCAGGAAATGACACCCAGAAGCAGTGCAAGCGGCGTTCCCACCACGGCACCACCCAGCCCTCCGATTGCCACCAATGCCCCGTTAACCATGGGCAAACGATGGGTAGGAAAAGTAAATGCCATGGCCTGGAAGGCTGCGCCCAGACAAACAGACACGCCGATGCCAATAAGCAGGCGGCCAGCCATCAGGCCGGACAGCGTGTCGCTTAAACCGAACACGATGGCGCCCACGGCGGCCATTAGCATAAACGCGGCGTTAACGCGGCGCGGCCCCCATGTGTCAAGCGCAGCGCCGGCAGGAATCTGCGCCAGCGCAAAACCCAGGAAGTACAAACTGGTCAGCATGCCAAGGTCGCCCGCCGACAAGCCGACTTCAGCCGTTAAGAACGGCGCAAAGCCAATGTTGATGCCGCGATAAAGATAAGAAACAAAATACCCAAAAGAAAAAAACAGAAAAACCCGTGTTGCGTTCTGCATGCCGTCCCTTCGATCAAGCCTGTTTACGGCGGAACACCAGTTTGGTCTCGGTCGAGGACGCGCTGTCGTAGGCATAGCCTTCAGCAGCAAATTGCGTCAATTTCTTGGAGTCATTTATTTTGTTTTCGACAACAAAGCGCGCCATTAAACCGCGCGCCCGCTTGGCATGAAAGCTGATCACTTTCCATGCGCCGTTCTTATAGTCTTGGAACACACATTGAATGATGTCGGCCGACAACGTCTTTTTATCAACCGCCTTGAAATACTCTTCAGATGCCAGATTCAGAATAACTTTGGATTTGTGGCTTTCAAGTTGCTCATTCAAATATTGCGCGATGGCACTACCCCAATACGCGTACAGGTTCTTGCCATTCGGATTTTCAAGCCTGGTACCCATTTCAAGACGATAAGGCTGCATGAGGTCAAGCGGACGTAGCACCCCATACAAACCACTGAGTATCGCCACGTGCTCTTGCGCCCATTTCAATTGCGCGTCGGAAAACGTGGTGGCCTCAAGGCCTTCATAAACGTCGCCATTGAACGCCAGTACAGCCTGACGCGAATTATCGAGGGAGAATTTCGGCGTCCAGTCTTGATATCGCTCAACATTCAACTCGGCAAGCGCATTGCTCAGGTTCATTAATTCGCCAACCTCTGCAACCGACTTCTTGCGCAAAATATTGATAAGCGACTTGGCCTGATCAACAAAAAGAGGCTGAGTATGCAGTGACGTCCGAACGGCCGATTCATAATCCAGTTTCTTCGCTGGCGACAATAAAAGCAACATTTTCCTTTCCTTTACATCAAACGCTTGAAATCAACAGCAGCCCATCTACCGTGCCGTCCAACCGCCATCCAGGCTCATGGTTGAACCTGTCATTTGCTGAGCAGCGTCAGAGGCCAGAAATACCGCTGCCCCCCCAATTTGCTCGGGCATGACAAACTGCAGTGAAGGCTGTTTTTCCTCCAGCAGCAACTTGGCAGCCGCATCGATATCGACACCATGCTTTTGCGCCAACGCCTCGATTTGACGCTCAACCAGCGGCGTACGCACCCAACCCGGGCAAATGGCGTTGGCGGTAATTCCGCTACCGGCGGTTTCCAGTGCCGTAACCTTGGTTAGCCCGACAACACCGTGCTTTGCCGCTACGTAGGCGGCTTTTTGAGCCGACGCAACCAAGCCATGCGCCGAAGCAATATTGATAATCCGCCCCCAACCTTGCTTCTTCATATGCGGCAGCGCTGCCGCCGTTGCGTGAAACACCGCCGATAAATTCAATGCAATGACGGCATTCCAGCGGTCCACCGGAAAATCCTCGATGAGATCAGTATGCTGAATACCTGCATTATTCACCAAAATGTCGATGCTGCCCAGCGCCTGTGCAGATTGTTCTACAAACTGGCGCACCGAATCCGCCTGACTCAGGTCTGCATGGATATACTCAACGTTAACCGGATACTCCAAGCGCAAATTGGCTTGCAGCTGCTCAATTTCATTTGGGTTGCCAAATCCGTTCAACACGATATCCGCGCCATTTGCAGCAAGCTCCCGTGCAATTGCCAGGCCAATGCCGCTGGTTGACCCTGTAACCACCGCTTTTTTTCCTACCAGCATCAATTCCCCTTTCTGTTCGTTCGCATACCTAACCGGCCCAGACGAGACTTATTCTATATAAAAGCCCTCGCTGAAACAGCCAACGGTTTGTGCAAGGTGTTTGAATTATTGCTAGAATAGCAGTCTTGCTGAGAAGTGACCGCAACACGGACAGGTGGCAGAGTGGTCGAATGCGCCGGACTCGAAATCCGGTATACGTTTAGGCGTATCGTGAGTTCGAATCTCACCCTGTCCGCCAGTGAAATCAAGCGGTTACATGAAATTTAGCCCTCTGAAAATGAGGGCTATTTTTTCATCAAATACAGATAATTACGCTGTTACAGCATGAGCTGGCTCGACATCCAATTTTTCCCCTGAATGCTCAGCCTGCCATAAATCATAGGCCACTTGACCGCGCAACCATGTTTCAGCACCGGGGCCACGACCATTTGATTTACTCAACCAAACCTCAAGCCGTCGCGCAAGGTCAACAGAGATCGCCGCGTGACCATGCAAAACCCGCGACAACGCCACTCGGCTAACACCCAACTGTCGCGCAGCCTCGGCAACTGAAATCCCTAACGCTGGAAGAACGTCTTCTCGCAACGTTTCTCCTGGATGAGGAGGATTATGCATACGCATTTCGTTCTCCTAATGATAATCCTGATAATCAATCAAAACGGCATCTTGGCCTTCAAACATAAACGTTAAACGCCAATTCCCGTTTACCCATACCGACCAATGCCCCTTCAACTTGCTTCCAGCCAGAGGATGCAAATTCCACCCTGGCATATCCATATCATCGGGACTCAACGCATCATTCAACTGTCGCAGCTGACGTGCTAGTTTCGGCGCGTGAGCAGGTTGAATGCGTGCTTTTGTCCTGTTTCGAAGAAACGTTGTAAGCCGCGATGCCGAAAGGTTTTGATCATACGCAACTGTATCGTTAAGCTATACACCCAAGCAAGGGCTTACACCACTCCCTATCCCAAAGCCAACATAAACGACATAAAACACACTTGCGCCGGAAACATGACAGCGATAATATGAACTTACGATGAATAGTGCCGCGGCGCTGCTTCTGGTTCGGTTTGCTCACAGCGCCACACAGGCTTGCTCTGCAGGAGGTTGCCATGGCTGTACAAACACTGAATTTCACCGTAGACCTGAACAACGATGGCGCCTACAGCCTGTGGGAATTATGGCAGGTTACAAAAGAACTCTACCGCGTCCCTGGCAACCTTGCGGTTGAAGGGCTTGGGCACATTCCGTTCATCGCGCAATGGCTTGATATTCGAGCCTCTGAAGCAACGGGCTACGCCAGCTTGAACGGCACCCTGGCTGTTTTAATATCATTATTATTCTGGACCGCACTGCTTTTTGCCGCGCTATCGTACTTGTCGCCCGACGCCTCTCCGGAAGCTGATTCCAGGTACGAAAACAACGACAGCAATGCATCTGAACCACAGCAAGCCCCCACGGGCGTTGCGCGCCACCACAAACACCATCATCAAGCGTCAACGCTGCACACACCACACAAGGTACGCCCGGCCTCGCTGACCGGGCATATGGTTAACAAGCCACGCAAGTTCGCTCATTCGCGTTTGCGTCGCCCGCACCACAATATGTTTTTCTATAAACGTTCCAAACCGCCCATGTAGGAACGCAACACTTCCGGCACCACAATCGAGCCGTCGGCCTGCTGGTAATTCTCTAACACCGCCACCAGTGCCCTGCCCACGGCCAGGCCGGAACCATTCAACGTATGCAGATATTCGGGCTTGCCTTTTTCCGGGCGATAACGCGCCTGCAAACGCCGGGCCTGAAAGGCTTCGCAGTTCGATACCGAGGAAATTTCCCGCCAGGTATTCTGGGCCGGCAACCAGACTTCGATGTCGTAGGTTTTGGCCGCGCCGAACCCCATGTCGCCGCCACAAAGCAACATCACGCGATACGGCACTTTCAATTGCTGCAGCACCGCCTCGGCGTGCCCGACCATTTCATCCAGCGCAGCGTATGAATCGTCGGGATGCGCAATTTGCACCAGTTCAACCTTGTCGAACTGATGCTGGCGAATCATTCCTCGAACATCCCGGCCGCCACTCCCGGCTTCCGAACGAAAGCACGGAGTGTGCGCTGTTAACTTGATGGGGAGGTCGCCCAATGGCGTGATTGTGTCGCGCATGGAGCCAGCCAGGGTAATTTCCGAAGTGGAAATCAAATAAAGGTCTTCATGCTCAACGGGATTGCCATCTTCATCCACCGCGTGATCATGACCGCCTTTCGTCACCCAGAACATATCATCCTTGAACTTGGGCAACTGCCCTGTTCCATACAGGGTTGAACTGTTGACAATATAAGGCGTATAGCATTCGGTGTAGCCATGTGTTTCTGTTTGAAGATCCAGCATGTACTGAGCCATGGCGCGATGCAGTCGGGCAACATGGCCACGCAACATCATGAAGCGTGAACCCGCCAGCTTGCGGGCCGACTCAAAGTCTAGGCCGAACCGCTCACCCAGCGTAACGTGATCAAGCGGCTCGAACGCCAACGGCGCAGGGTCGCCATTCGCATCGGCCTGACCGGGAAGCCAGCGGCGCACCTCAACATTATCGTCAGACGATGCCCCAGTCGGCACCGATGTATGTGGCAGATTGGGAATGGTCATGAGCCAATCATGCAATTCAGCTTGAATACCCGACAACTCGTGTTCCAACTCTTTGAGTTTGCCGGGAATAGCCTGCGACTCTTGCATCTCGCTGGAAGCGTCTTCACCTCGTGATTTCATCTGGCCAATCAGCTTCGACACGGCATTGCGACGCGCCTGAAGGTTTTCTGTTTCCACTTGCACGGCCTTTCGGCGTGCTTCAAGCGCTTCAAAACGTGCGGTATCAAATTCAACACCGCGGCGCGCCAGCGCGCTAACCACGCTGGATAAGTCTTTACGCAACAACTGAGGGTCTAACATAATCGGCCTGAAACAATAAACTTAGCAAAACGATGCGCCCAATACCTTTTATGCCAATGCGGCAATTGCGGCGTTCAGCGTTGCGCTGGGCTGCATTGCTGCGTCGGCTTTAGCACTATCCGGGCGATAATAGCCACCAATATCCATGGGCTTGCCTTGCGTGGCTTTCAACTCTTCCAGTATCTTTGCCTCGTTTTCCGTAAGCGACTTGGCAAACTGGGTGAATTTACCCTGCAACTCGGTGTCGGTGGTTTGGGACGCCAGTGCCTGGGCCCAATACATAATCAAATAAAAGTGGCTGCCACGGTTATCAAGGCCACCTACTTTACGCTCGGGAGACTTGTTTTCATCAAGCAATTTGCCGGTAGCCTGATCAAGCGTTTCAGCCAGCAATTTCGCACGCGGATTATTATATGCATTACCCAGGTGTTCCAGTGATGCGGCCAAAGCCAGGAACTCGCCCAGCGAATCCCACCGCAGAAAGCCTTCTTCCACAAACTGCTGAACATGCTTTGGCGCCGAGCCACCTGCGCCTGTTTCAAACAGGCCACCGCCTGCCATCAGTGGAACAATTGAAAGCATCTTGGCGCTGGTACCTACTTCCAGAATGGGGAACAAATCGGTCAGGTAGTCACGCAAAACGTTGCCGGTAACCGAAATCGTATCCTTCCCCTGGCGAATTCGCTCAAGCGAAAAGAGGGTCGCGTCAACCGGCTTCATAATGCGGATGTCCAGACCTTGCGTATCGTGGTCCTTCAGATAATGCTCCACCTTCTGAATCAGCTGGGCATCGTGGCCACGCTGTGCGTCCAGCCAGAACACGGCCGGCGTATCACTTAAACGAGCGCGCGTTACCGCCAGCTTGACCCAATCCTGGATCGCAGCGTCTTTGGTTTGGCACATACGCCATAAATCACCTTTTTCCACCTCATGCTCCAGCAGTACCGTGCCGGCTGCGTCGGTTACCCGCACCACGCCATCGGCTGGAATCACAAAGGTTTTGTCGTGAGAGCCATACTCTTCTGCGGCCTGCGCCATCAAGCCCACATTGGGCACGCTGCCCATCGTTGCAGGGTCAAGTGCGCCGTTTGCCTTGCAATCGTCAATCACAGCCTGATAAACGCCGGAATAGCAACGGTCGGGAATAACGGCCTTGGCTTCCTGCTGGTCACCCTTGGCATTCCACATGGTGCCGGAATCACGCACGACAACGGGCATGGAGGCATCGATAATAACGTCGCTGGGCACATGCAAATTGGTAATACCCTTGTCGGAATTCACCATCGCCAGGGAAGGACGCTCGCTATACAAAGCTTCGATGTCGCCCTTGATTGCATTTTGCTGGTCTTCTGGCAGCGCAGCAATTTTGGCATAGAGGTCGCCAATCCCGTTATTGGGATCGAAGCCGATCTTTTCAAACGTATCAGCGTGTTTGGCCAATACCTCTTTATAAAAAACAGACACAACGTGACCAAAAATCACAGGGTCGGACACCTTCATCATGGTGGCCTTCAAATGCACTGAAAACAAAACGCCCTGCTTCTTGGCATCTTCAATTTGCGCTTCCAGAAAGCTGCGCAACTTGCCGACCGACAACACGGCGGCGTCAATAACTTCACCGGCCTTGAGCGTCGTTTTTTCTTTTAAAACCGTTTTACTGCCGTCTTTGGCGGTCAGCTCGATTTTTACATCGCCGGCCTGTTCGACCGTCACGGATTTCTCGCTGCCGTAAAAGTCACCGTCTTCCATACTGGCCACATGCGACTTGGAGTCAGACTTCCACGCCCCCATGCGATGAGGGTGCTTGCGCGCATAATTCTTTACCGACAAGGGTGCCCGGCGATCGGAATTACCTTCACGCAACACCGGATTCACCGCGCTGCCTTTCACTTTGTCGTAACGCGCCTTGATATCTTTTTCTTCGTCGCTCTTGGGCTCGTCGGGATAATCGGGCAAGGCATAACCTTGGGCCTGCAGTTCTTTAACGGCGGCTTTCAACTGGGGAATGGAAGCGCTGATGTTGGGCAGCTTGATGATATTGGCTTCCGGCTTTTTCGCCAGCTCACCCAACTCAGCCAGCGCATCAGGCGTTTTTTGATCTGCGGCCAGTTTATCGGAGAAAACGGCCAGAATCCGGCCTCCCAACGAGATATCGCGTGTTTCCATGGCAATCCCGGCGGTACGCGCAAACGCTTCCACCATGGGAAGCAGGGAATGGGTTGCCAAAGCAGGCGCTTCATCGGTAAGGGTATAGATAATCTTAGAAGTCATAGTTTCCTCGTAAACCTGGGTCAGTCGCGGAAAAGACCTGCCCGGACACATATCCGGGCCGCTTGCCCCGCGGTGTTGGGTTTTTTAATCTTATATAAGATACAAGACAATGATCGTATTATAACGATCGCATCACTGCAACGACATTCCGTCGACAATTTCACGGCCAAACCCTGAACATGACACTTGCGTGGCGCCTGGCATCAAACGGGCGAAATCGTATGTCACGACCTTGCGCTGAATGGCCGACTCCAATCCGCCCAGAATCAAATCAGCCGCTTCGTGCCACCCCATATGCCGCAACATCATTTCTGCCGAAAGAATGGCCGAACTTGGATTGACATAGTCTTTACCTGCATATTGCGGCGAAGAGCCATGCGTTACTTCAAAAAGTGCAACGGTATCCGACAGGTTTGCACCCGGCGCAATGCCCGTTCCCCCAATCTGAGCAGCCAGTGCAGAAGAAAAATAGTCGCCGTTCAAATTAGGCGTGGCAATCACGTCGAATTCAAGCGGTCGCAACAGTGATTGAGCCAGAAAGGCATCGGCCAATGCATCTTTCACGATAATGTCTCGACCGGTCCGGGGATTTCGGATTCGGCACCGCGGGCCGCCGTCGACCTGTTGCGCGTCGAACTCAGCCAGCGCCAGCTCATAACCCCAATCGCGAAAAGCCCCTTCGGTAAATTTCATGATGTTGCCTTTGTGCACCAGCGTAACCGAATTGCGATCGTGGTCAATGGCATACTGAATTGCCTTGCGCACAAGCCGTTGCGTGCCCTCGCGCGATATCGGCTTAATGCCAATGGCCGTTGTGTCCGGGAACCGGATCTGGCTGCTGTGCAATTCGTTTTGCAGAAACTGAATCAGTGCGCGTGCCTGTTCCGACTCGGCGGGGAACTCAATACCGGCATAGACGTCCTCGGCATTTTCGCGAAAAAGCACCATATTCGTTCTTTCCGGGTTACAAACCGGCGACGGCACCCCTTTTATATACCGCAGTGGCCGCAATGAAACATACAAATCAAGCTGTTGGCGTAGCGCTACATTGAACGAACGCATGCCACTACTGACCGGTGTGGTTAGCGGGCCCTTGATCGCAACGCCAAAATCCTTGATTGCCTGCACCGTTTCATCCGGCAAGCCGGATTCTTCACCGTAATGTTGCGTGGCCTTTGCACCCGCGTAAACTTCCATCCAGTGGATCGCCCTGCGACCGCCATATGCCTTTTCAATGGCGGCATCAGTCACACTGCGCATGACCGGCATGATATCCGCCCCGGTCCCATCTCCCTCAATGAACGGAATAACCACTTGGTCAGGCACCAGTAGTGTGCCATTGGCGCCAAAGGTGATCTTTTCCCCCAAACCGGGCGCTTTTATATGTTGATAAGTCATGATTTAACCTCGTCGTCCAGGCTGCGCAAGAACGCCATTTTTTCAGCAATTTTTAATTCCATTCCACGCGCAACCGGCTGATACCAGTTTTGCTCGGGCATGCCATCGGGTAAATAGGTTTCACCGGCAGCGTATCCATGCGGCTCATCGTGAGCATAACGATACGCATGCCCATAACCCAGCTCTTTCATGAGCCGCGTGGGCGCATTGCGCAAATGAACGGGTACCTCTCGGCTTTTGTCTTGTTTCACAAATGCATTAGCCCGATTGTACGCAACATAGCCCGCATTACTCTTGGCTGCAATCGCCAGGTACATAACCGCTTGCGCCAGCGCCAATTCACCTTCCGGAGAGCCCAGCCTGTCGTAGGTCACGGCCGCCTCATTGGCGATCTGCATCGCTCGGGGATCGGCCAAGCCAATATCCTCCCAAGCCATGCGGATAATCCGCCGGGCCAGGTACTTTGGATCCGCGCCGCCATCGAGCATACGACAAAGCCAATACAAAGCGGCATCCGGGTTCGAGCCCCGAACAGACTTATGCAGTGCACTGATTTGGTCGTAAAACGCATCACCGCCTTTGTCGAAACGACGCAAATTCTGGGACAAGGCAACTTCCAGCCACGCCGGGTCAATTAGCGAGCGGCCCGCAGCACGCGCGGCTTCCGCCACGACTTCCACTGCATTGATCAGGCGCCGCGCATCACCATCGGCCCAGGCCGCCAGTTGTTTGCAGGCATCGTCGCTCAGCGTAAGACTGTGTGCACTGGCTTCGCCGGCAGCGTCCTTATTCAACAAAGCCAGTGCCTGTGAGGCCAGCAGCGCCAGATCGTCTGCCGACAGCGGCTCCAGCACATAGACCCTGGCGCGCGACAACAACGCCGAATTCACCTCAAACGAAGGGTTTTCAGTGGTCGCGCCGATAAAGGTAAACAGCCCACTTTCAACGTAGGGCAAAAATGCATCCTGCTGCGCTTTATTGAAACGATGTACCTCATCGACAAAAAGAATGGTGCGTCGCCCCTGCCCTTGTGCCACCTGGGCTGCCGTTACGGCATCACGTATATCCTTGACGCCGCCCAGAACAGCGGAAATTGCCAGAAACTGGGCATCAAAACCGTCGGCCATCAAACGGGCCAGCGTGGTTTTGCCCACGCCCGGTGGCCCCCAGAAAATCATGGAATGCGGCCGCCCGGACTCAAAGGCCACCCGCAAGGGCTTGCCTTTGCCCAGCAAATGCATTTGCCCGGCAACCTGATCCAGCGCGCGGGGTCGAAGACGCTCGGCCAAAGGCGCACCGGCAGGCAATTTATGAAGGGAAGGAGAAAACAGATCCATTAATGCTGCAACACGACATGATCGACGCCATCGGGCACAACAAAACGAAAAACACTATCGGGAATATCAGGATTTGTCTGTACCGCTTCAAAAGAAATCACGGTGGTTTGTCCAAAACCATCAAGCAACTTCAACTGAACCGGTAAGCCATTCCTGAAGCCCAGGTCAACGTGTTGAAAACCGGCATCGGCACTGTTCGGGGTCGCCCTTAGCCAGGCCACTCCGTTGTTGGCCGGCAACTCATGAATCGCGAACGCCTCTTCGAGCTCTCCCGAGCCAAACAGGATTGCCGCCGGTGACGCACCTACGGACTCGTCGACCGAGCGCTCGGTGACCTGTGCCAGGTCGGGGTCGTATTGCATGACCTGCTCACCATTGGAAACAATCAATTGCTCATAAGGCTCGACAATTTCCCATTTAAAACGGCCAGGTCGTTTAAACGCAAAGTCACCCGTTTGGGCTGTTTTGGTTTCACCTGTTTGCGTTTCAGTTTGCTGCGAAAATTTGCCTGACGCCGTTTGCACCTGCTCGTTGAACTGGCTTAACTGCGCCCGCGCACTGGTTTGGGCCTGAACCAGCATGGGCAAAATGCCAATAACGGCCGCAACCAATAACGATTTAATCTGCATTAGCTGAATCTCCTGGAACCAAAATTTCACGATTGCCATTGGCCTGCATGGCCGACACCAGCCCGGCCTGCTCCATTTGCTCAAGCAATCGGGCTGCGCGGTTATAACCAATGCGCAAATGACGCTGAACCGAAGAAATGGACGCCCGCTTATTTTTGAGTATGACCTCCACCGCCTGATCATACAAAGGGTCGGTTTCTGCATCTACGAATCCGGTCACACTGCTGACGCCGTCACCCGTTTCGCCCTCTACCGCCCCTTCCAGCAAGCCGTCAACGTAATTCGGCTCACCCTGCTCTTTCAATCGCTCCACGACCCGATGCACCTCGTCGTCACTGACGAACGCACCGTGCACCCGCACCGGCAAAGCCGTACCTGGAGGCATGTAAAGCATATCGCCCTGCCCCAGCAAGGTTTCCGCCCCCATTTGATCCAGAATAGTGCGGGAATCAATCTTGGACGAAACCTGGAAGGCAATTCGCGTGGGGATATTCGCCTTAATCAAGCCGGTGATCACGTCGACACTAGGGCGCTGTGTCGCCAGCACAAGATGAATACCTGCTGCACGTGCTTTCTGGGCCAGGCGCGCAATCAATTCCTCGATTTTCTTGCCCACAACCATCATCAGGTCGGCCAATTCATCGATCACCACCACGATCGTCGGCAACGTCGATAACGGTTCGGGCTCGTCGGGTGTGAGAGAAAACGGATTCGGAATCGTTTCACCACGTTTGGTGGCCTCACGAATTTTGTTGTTGTATCCGGCCAGATTGCGCACACCCATCTTGCTCAGCAGGCGATAGCGTTTTTCCATTTCACCCACACACCAGTTCAAGGCGTTGGCGGCGTGGCGCATATCGGTTACCACCGGCGCAAGCAAATGCGGAATACCCTCGTAAATACTCATCTCGAGCATTTTGGGGTCGATCAGAATGAGCCGTGTTTGTGACGCGTCGGCTTTATACAAAAGCGACAGAATCATGGCGTTGATGCCCACCGACTTGCCCGAACCTGTCGTACCCGCCACCAGAAGATGGGGCATTTTTGCCAGGTCGGCCACGACCGGATTACCGGCAATATCCTTGCCCAGGGCAATGGTCAGGGTGGAGGCACCCGAATGATAAGTTTGAGAGCCGATAATTTCCGACAGCTTCACCATTTGCCGGCGCGGGTTGGGCAGTTCCAGACCCATCAGGTTCTTGCCGGGAATGGTCTCCACCACACGAATGCTGACCAGGCTCAGCGCCCGGGCCAGATCCTTGGCGAGGTTCACAATTTGACTGCCTTTCACACCCGTGTCGGGCTCAATTTCATAACGGGTAATAACCGGGCCGGCCTGCGCCGCCACCACCGTGACCCGAACGCCGAAATCAGATAGTTTTTTCTCGATAAGGCGCGATGTGAACTCAATGGTTTCCGGCGAGACGGTTTCAGGCGCGTCGGTCACCGCATCAAGCAAACCAATTTCCGGCATATCGCCCGAGCTATCGGTAGGTGGCGCGAACAAGGTTTTCTGCTTTTCCTTTTCTGCACGCGCAGACCTTGGAATCGCCACGATGGCAGGTTCAATGCGTACAGGCTGGTCGTGCACCATTTGCTCCTGGGTTGCCACGACTTTCTCTTCGCGTTCAGCCTTCTTTGTCTGCCCAACCTTACGATCTTCACGGGCGACTTTGAATTGCCAAAGACGCACAGCCAGGCGCTCAGCCGCGGTCCCGACGCGCTCGACCACATTCAGCCAGGAGAACCGGAAAAACAAGCTGGCGCCGACCGCGATAAATACCAGCAACAACAGCGAAGAACCTGTCATTCCCAGGAGATACGACAGCGCCTGGCCCAGCAATTTACCCAACTCACCGCCGGCGCCAGCTGGTAAATTGGCTGCAATAGTGGGCCGCTGCAACGCCTCGGTGCCCATGACGCCAATGAAAAAGAGAAAAAAGCCGACACCGACTTCCCAACGCAAGCGCGGCAAGGGATCGGGCCGCGCCGAATCAGGTAACAGATGGCCTGTTAACCGATAGAAACCCACCGCAACGCGTTGCGCAAGCAAGATCACCCAAAGCCAGGCCGAATAACCGAACAGGAACAACAGTAAATCGGCAATATAAGCACCCAGCGTACCGCCCCGGTTCAATGTTACGCTAGAGTGCACAGAGTGCGACCAGCCGGGGTCAGACGGCGTCCAGGTCGCCAGCACCAATGCCAGCCAGGACGCCAGTGCGGCAAAGAAAATCCAACGCGCTTCACGCAGCAAACCGGATACCCGGGTTTGCAGGGGTGAAGGGCCATTGCGCACATTGCGCGAGGAACGGGTAGGTGCTGCCGGTAATCTAGACATGGACTCATTATAATTGGCTGACACTAATTTCGGATATTCTGTCATGACCACTGCAAAACACGCCAAAGTCATCATTCTTGGATCGGGCCCTGCCGGGTATACCGCGGCCGTCTATGCCGCCCGCGCCAACCTGAGCCCCTTGCTTATTACCGGGCTTGAACAGGGTGGCCAACTCATGACCACAACAGATGTCGACAATTGGCCTGCAGACGCCACCGGCGTGCAAGGCCCCGACCTGATGCAGCGCTTTCAAGAACATGCCGAACGCTTTGAAACCGAGATGGTATTCGACCATATCGCCAGCGTCGACCTTTCAAAGCGCCCATTTACGCTCACTGGCGATTCAGGTGATATTTTCACATGCGACTCTCTCATCATTTCCACCGGTGCGTCGGCCCAATATCTGGGTCTGCCCTCTGAAGAAGCCTTTATGGGCAAAGGGGTTTCTGCCTGCGCAACCTGCGACGGCTTTTTCTACAAGAAACAAGACGTTATTGTGGTTGGCGGCGGCAACACGGCCGTTGAGGAAGCGCTTTACTTGTCAAACATCTGTAAAACCGTAACCCTGGTTCATCGACGCGACAAATTCCGCGCCGAGCCCATTATGGTCGATAAAATGATGGAAAAGGTAAATAACGGCAACATGCGCCTGAAACTCTTTCACGAGCTTGAGGAAGTATTGGGCGACAAAACAGGTGTAACAGGTGTGCGCCTGCGGAACAACCAATCGGATGAAACCGAAAACCTCGATGTTACAGGCGTGTTCATTGCCATCGGCCACAAGCCCAATACCGATATTTTCGCCGGCCAATTAAACATGGAAAACGGTTACATCATTACCAAAAGCGGTTTGAACGGGCTGGCCACCATGACATCGGTGCCGGGTGTTTTTGCGGCCGGCGACGTTCAGGATCACGTGTATCGCCAGGCCATTACGAGCGCCGGAACCGGTTGTATGGCAGCGCTTGATGCCCAGCGCTGGCTGGAGAATGAAGGACAATAAAGCGGGCCTGGCCGACCTGAAAAAACTGCATAAGGAAATTCAGGCCGGCGAGCAGCCCAATCACGTCCAACCCCCCCTCCCCATCGGGCAATCTCAGCGATCGGCAAACCAACAGGTGACGCCGTCTGAGTTGCCCGGGGAGGCACTTACGCCTGAAGATCAAGCGCTGTTCCGTCGTGCCGTACGCATGGTCAAACCGTTGAAGCCGCTGAATACAACGCTATTGCTGCCTCATGCCAAAGAAGACTCAGAAATACTGAAACGAAAGCGGCAATCGGCCAGCGGCGCACCGCTTGAGAGAATGTCCCAACGCCTCTCTGATCATTATTTGCCCGCGAGACCGCACCTGGACGCAGGCTCCTATCTGAAACCCGGTATGGGTCCGGATGTCATCAAAAACCTGAAACGACAAAAATGGCCCATTACAGCCAGCCTGGACTTACACGGGGCCACGCTGGATCAAGCCCGTAACCGGCTTGAACAGTTTCTACAGTCGTGCATTACACATCAACTGAAATGCGTTCGCGTGGTTCATGGCAAAGGATATGGATCAAGAGACGCCACCCCGGTGCTGAAAGACACTGTCAGACGCTGGCTCATGCAGTTCAACGCTGTCTTGGCGTATATCGAGTGCAATGAGCAAAACGGGGGTGCCGGGGCGGTGCAGATATTGCTCGAAAAACCTAAACGATTACAGCCCTGATATACCCGTTCGGGGGTCACCAATATGTAAAAAACAACCGTTCAGTTCCGGCTGGCTAGTCTATATCTGCGCAAACCGCCTGCAATTTCTGCAAAATATCATATAACTTCACCCGATCTTCTGTTTCAAGCGACAAAAGAAGGCGGGCATGACGTTCCCGCGCCATCGGCAAAATCTTGTCGACCAATCGCGCCCCCTTCGACGTGATGTTACAAACCAAAGAACGATCACCGCTTTTCATGGACGCGGTAAATACCAGATCCATTTTGACCAGTTCTTTCACGATCCGACTGACAAGCGCCTTGTCGCTGGCCGACACTTCGGCCAACTGCTTCAAGGGGATAGACCGATGATGCGCAACCGTTGAAAGTAGCCGCCACTGCGGTAGCGTCAGACCAGCCTTGTTGGCATAAGTACTGGGGAAACGTTTCAGATGTGCCGCGATCCGCACGACGGGAACGGACAAAAAATCTTCAACAGTCAGATTGGAGCCATCAGGCTCGATATGCTCCCAAGGGCAGCGGGTGGAAATATCTCGTGTCACAGCAAATAGTCAGATAAGAGGTTCTTAACAAAACCCGCAAAATTAGATGATCGGGACGTGAGCCATCATACAACAGCAGAATGCATTCTCGATAAATTGATAAGTCTATTTAAGCCTCATAAATTGATAAGTCAATAAGTAAAATCAATAATTGATTAATCAATTTGATAAGTCCAAAATACCCGTCAAGATATGGGTATTGGAAGTGAGAATGCATAATGAGTAATTCGGCGAAAGAAAAGGTGGCGCCAGACGCCACCTCGAGTCATTTCACGCTAGGAACAGAATTGGCGCAGGTGAACCATCGTGCCAAGGTGCTGGGACGAGCCCAATACGCCGGGGACATCAAGTTGCCCGGCATGCTTCACGGCGCAATATTACGCAGCCCCTACGCACATGCACGAATCGTCAGCATCGACACTTCCGCAGCGCTGTCTCTTCCCGGCGTGAAGGCAGTGTTGACCGGCCGGGAGGCACCCGACACGCCCTGGGGCGGGGGGCACGCGAAAGAACGATATATTCTTGCCAAAGACATTGTGCGCTTTGCCGGCGAAGAGGTTGCGGCAGTGGCTGCGATTACCGAGGACATAGCCCGCAACGCACTGGATTTGATCCGGGTCGAATATGAAGAGTTGCCTCCGTTGCTCACGGCCGACGCAGCGCTGGCACCTGATGCGCCCACCGTACATCCCGACCGCAACAACAATGTGGCCCACGAAATCAAGTTCGACCGCGGCGACGTTGAGACCGCATTTGCTTCGGCCGATCTGGTTTACGAGGCAACGTACAGCACACCGCCTCAGTATCCCGGCTATCTGGAACCCATGGTGTCGGTTGCTTCGGTTGAGGCCGATGACCGCCTGCATGTCTGGACCTCGACGCAAACGGTGTTTCTGGCTCGCTCTCGGATTGCCAAAGCACTGGAAATGCCCATTTCGTCTGTGCGCGTGATCCAGCAGACCACCGGCGGCGGATTCGGCGGAAAAATCGTCGAGGACGACAACCAACTGGTCGCCGGCCTGCTTGCCTTGCACACGCGACGACCGGTGCGGCTGCTGAATAACCGACTTGAGGATTTCCTATCCTGTTGCTCGAGCCTGCCCGAACGCATCACGCTCAAACTGGGTATGACTCGCGAAGGTATTATTGTGGCGAAAGACGTTCATATCGTTGCCGATTGTGGCGCCTATTCCGGCCTGTCGGGCGAAGTCATGCACGTTAGTGCCATGCGCAGCGACAATATGTTCCGCACGATGAACGTGCGCTGCCATGCCTCACTGGTGCATACCAACACCCCGCCTCACGGCGCTTTTCGGGGCTTCGGCGGATCACAAATGCTGTTTGCACTCAACAGCCATATCGACACCATGGCACGCGAGTTGAACCTGGACCCGACCGCCATCCACGACCGCAACGCCATTGGCGCCGGCGAAACCTCGGTGCACGGATGGAAGATCCAAAGCACCGGCTTTAAACAATGTCTGGCCAATGCAACCGCAGCTATTGACTGGACCAGCAAGCGGGCGGCACCCCGCGGCACCGGCGTGCGGCGCAGGGGCGTAGGCATGGCCGCGGCCATGCACGTTTGCGGCAACCGGACAATGGGCAACTGGGACGGCTCCACCGTCACTTTAAGGCTCAACGAAGACGGTGGGCTGATCGTGCACAACGGCGAATGCGATATGGGCCAGGGTGCAACAACCATGATCACCCAGATTGTTGCCAACGAATTCAAGATCCCGCTTTCACAGGTGCGTTTACTTGCGCCGGATACCGACAGCGCCCCTTATGCCCTGGGTTCCTTTGCATCACGCGTCACGATGTCCGCCGGCAATGCCGCCATTCAGGCCAGCCGTGCGGCGCACGCAAAACTTTTCGCCCTGAGCGCGCAACTGGCCAACGTATCGCCTAAAGATATGGCGCTGGTTGACGGCGGCGACATAGAAGTGCGCAATACCAAACAGCGCTTCACGCTTGCCCAATTGGCCAGGGAGCATATCTGGCGTCATGGCGGCGAAGCCCTTCAGGTCAGTGAAACCTGGGATCCGCCCACCGAAGAGCCCGACGCAGACCTGTACGGCAATTGCGCACCGACCCACTCTTTTTCCGCTCAAGCCATTGAGGTGGAAGTGGACACGGAAACAGGCCAGGTCAAGGTACTGGACAGCTATCTTTCCGACGATCTGGGCCGGGCGCTAAACCTGAACGCCGTGCACGGACAGGCCAATGGCGGTTGCGTTCAAGCCATCGGCTGGACCCTATACGAAAATCTGCAAGTTGAAGATGGCCGCATCCTCAATGGCAATTTTGCCGACTACACCATGGCCACGGCCGAATCCGTACCCATGCTGCGCGGCGGCTTTGTGGAGTCGATGGATCCCGTTGGGCCTTATGGTGCCAAAGCGTCCAGCGAAACACCGATTCTGATGGCCGCGCCGGCCATTGCAAACGCAGTGTACGACGCAGTAGGCGTACGTATCCGCGACCTGCCAATCACGCCTGAAAAAGTACTGGCCGCCCTGCGCGCCAAGAAAGAACAGCAAGGAGCCGTAGCACATGCGTAATTTTGACTATCTGGAACCCAGCACAACGGAAGAGGCCAGCCGCCTGCTGACAGAGCACGAAGATGAAGAGGCACTGCTGATTGCGGGTGGCACGGCATTGACACTCACCATGCGTCAACGGATGCTGCTGCCAACCCACCTCATATCAGTGGCCAAAATCGATCGTTTGCACGGTATCGAATTCGACCCGCAAACAGGCCTGCGTATCGGCGCCTTTTCACGTCATTCAGATATCGCGCGCTCACCGCTGGTTCGCCAGCATTATCCTGTTCTGGCCAGCATGGCCGAACGCGTTGCCAATCCGCAGGTACGCAACCAGGGAACCATCGGGGGCAATCTTTGCTATGGCGACCCTTCTACCGACCCACCCGGTTGCTTACTGGCATTGAACGCAACCGTATTGTTGGGTAGTACCCAAGGCGAGCGAACAATGCGCCTAGACGAATTCATGGTGGATTTCTTCGAGACCGCGCTGGAGCGCGAAGAAATCCTGATTGAAATCCGCGTTCCGCCTTTGCCTGAGAATGCCGTTGGCCTTTATAGCCGCTTCCTGAAAACTGCTGCCGAACACCGGCCATTGGTCAGCGTCACGCTGGTGGCTGATCGCGACGGATCGACTTGCCATGAGGCCCGTATCGCCGTAGGCGCCTGCGTGCCTGTTCCCACGCGCCTGGCGCGCGCCGAAGCTTTTCTTCAAGGGCGTACCGTCACACCCGCAGTGGCCGCGGAGGCCGCCGATATGCTGGCGCAAGACATTGAACCCATCTCCGACTCGCGCGGCAGTGCGCAATACCGGCGCGACATCGTACGTGCCGTTGCCCGCCGCACAATCTGCGAGTTATTTGAACTTTCCATTGATGAAGGAGTGTCCGCATGAACTCGCATCGCATTGAATGCACAGTAAACAACGAAAAACAAAGCGTCGAAATACCCACGGGCCGGCTGCTTTCCGACTTCTTGCGCGATGATCTGAACCTGACCGGCACCAAACGCGGTTGCGAGACCGGCGTTTGTGGCGCGTGCTCCATATTGCTTGATGGCGAAGTCGTTAAATCCTGCCTCCTGCTGGCCGTGCAGGTCAACGGCCGTCATATCACGACAATCGAGGGGCTCGCCGGACAAGAGAAAACACATCCATTGCAGGAGAGCTTCATCAAATGCGGTGGATTGCAATGTGGCTACTGCACACCGGGGATGATTATGGCATCGTGCGACCTGCTCAAAAACACGCCCAATCCGGATATTGAAGAAGTACAGCGCGGACTCTCGGGGAATTTGTGTCGCTGCACCGGCTACACACAAATTGTCGAGTCAGTACTGCATGCAGCACAGGAAATGAATCATGGAAATTGAAAAGAAACTCGTCGTTTCCGCCCCCCGCGATAAGGTGTGGGCAATGTTGATGGACCCTCACGTCATGACGGGCGCGGTCCCGGGAATGCAATCCATCGACGTCATCAGCCCAACCGAATATACGGCGCTCATGAAGGTCAAAATTTCCTTTATCAGCGCGAGGTTCAAACTGCATACGCATATTGTCGAACAGCGCGAGCCCGAATACCTGCGTGCCGAAGGCACCGGGGAGGACACATCGGTCGCCAGTTCTCTCAAACAGACCAGCGAGATCTTTCTAACAGACACACCAGAAGGCGGGACTGAATTACGCATCAAAGTCAATGTAGACCTGTTGGGGCGTCTGGGTACGTTCGGCCTGTCGGTCATGAAGACCAAAGCCGACCGCATGTGGGACAGCTTTGGCAAGAACCTGGCAGCACAACTCGAAGGACAAAAGCCGGGGCAGCCCGATGCTGCCGGGGCCGGCTCCGACACGCCCAGGGAAAGTGCCCCGCCCGCCGAACCGAAAACCGGCCCGTCAAACGAGCAGCCCCCAAGCCACTCGAAAGAAACACCGGCAAGGGAATATGAACCTGCCGAGCACGACACGGCGGACGAACCCAAGCCCCAGGGTTGGTTTTCACGTTTGCTCGGTGGCAATCGAACATCAGTGAACAGGTTGCCCGCCCAGTCTGCATCCGTTATTCGTATCGAAATCCGTCAGATCGATCGAACCATCGCTGTCGAATGGCCTGTGGAAGCCGCAAATCAATGCCAGGAATGGTTGCGTGATTTATTGACGCGTACAAAATAAAACAAAGCAGGTACTTTGAACAGATACAAACGAGCAGTACCTTTCAAACACAAGGAGATTGTCCATGTTTCAGCATATCAATAGAAAAGGCGTCCTGCATTTTGCAAGCCGCGCGTTGCTCACCAGTCTTTTAGGCGTAAGTGCCGCGGCCCATGCTGCCGACATTAACGTAGGGGTCATATTGCCTCTGTCGGGTCCTGTTGCAGCCCAAGGGCAAAGTACTGTCGAGGGCCTCAAAGCCGGCATGGCTTATCAGGACTCGGTCAATGGACACCAGCTCAAGATCATTCAACTGGATGATGCATCGAATCCGTCGATGACCACCCGCAATGCCCGTAAACTGATCAGCCAGGATAAAGTCGACGTTCTGATCGGCACCAGCAGTGTTCCCGGCGCCATGGCACTTGCAACCGTGTCTCGTGAAGAGCAAACGCCCCTGATTTCGTTTACTCCCATAGAGCTCAAGGACGACGCGGCCAGTTGGGCTGTGACGACAACACAGTCCGGCCCCATCATGGTCTCGGCCGTGGTAGACGAGATGAAACGCAATGGTGTCAAAACCGTCGGATATATCGGCTTTTCAGATGCCTGGGGTGACGTTGCCTACGCCGCCCTGCAAAAATATGCAAAAGAAGCCGGTATCGAGGTCGTTGCCAACGAACGCTATGCGCGCGCGGACAACTCGGTAACAGCCCAAGTGCTCAAAGTAATCGCCGCCAATCCCGATGCAGTCCTGGGTGGTGGAGCGGGCACACCTGGCGCGCTACCTTATATCGGTTTGCATGAGCGCGGCTATAAAGGCGCCATTTATGGTACCCACGCCATTCTAAGCCCTGAGTTTGTTCAATTGGTCGGCGAGGCCGGTGAAGGCTTGCTTGTACCAACAGGCCCTGCCCTGGTTGGAAAACAACTTCCGGCCGACAACCCAAGCAAGGCGATCATCGAAGACTACGCCAAGGCTTATAAAACCGCACATGGGGAAGAGCCCTACGATGTCTTCTCGGCTTATGCTTTTGACGCCTGGCTGGTACTTGTAGAAGCCGCCAAGAAGGTGCCTGCAGGCATTGAGCCCGGCACACCGGAATATCGCACAGCACTGCGCGACGCGATCAAGCAGACCAGTGAGCTGGCAGGTACCGAAGGCGTTTTCAGCTATGCCCCGGATACTGCATACGGTGTCACCAAAGACTCAGTGGTCATCGTCAAGCTGGAAAACGGTGAATGGTCGCTGCAACAACCTTAACCAGGAAACGAGGCGTCACGCATCCAATGCGTGACGCTGCAAACAAAAACACATAATCAACAGACGACGCCCGGATGGATTCAACTATTGCAATGATACTGCTGGCCGATGGTTTGGCCTGGTCAGCTATCTATCTCATTATCGGCCTTGGCCTCGTATTAATTTTCTCGGTAACGCGGGTGATTTTTGTTCCGTTTGGGAGCGTTGCCGTATTTTCGGCATTAAGTTTAGGTGCAATGGAACTGGGGCGCCTGCCCGCGATGATCAACCTGATTGGTCTGTTCGTTGCCCTGGCCCTGCTCATGGAGCTTGTGGAGCTCTGGCGACAGAAAGCATGGCACCGCCTGCCTCGCACACTGCTTGTATGGCTGGTGGCCCCCCTGGTCCCTTGCGCCCTGGCTTTTTGGGCCACCGGTCAGGACAGTGAAGCCCTGCGTGTTCTTGCGGCCATTTTACTGGCGGTACCTTTAGGCCCGCTCATTGAGCGTGTTGCGTTGCGGCCCATTGCCCAAAGCTCGGTCCTTTCTCTACTGATTGTCTCCCTGGTTCTTGATCTGGTGCTGGCCGGACTGGGTCTGCTGTGGTTCGGTCCGGAAGGAATCCGCACCAAAGCAGCCATAAATGGCTCAATCGCAATATCACCCAATCTGATCCTGAACTACCAGACGCTCTTGACAATCGGCGTTGCCCTTGCTCTGGCACTGCTGTTTTATATCGTCCTGCAACGCACCAGAATGGGCAAAGTGCTGCATGCCACAGCCTCAAACCCCATCGGCGCACGCCTGGTCGGCATCCGGCCCGCCGTCACTGCCACTGTCGCCCACGCTATTGCAGCACTGTTGGCGGGCATTGTCGGCGTTCTCGTTTCGCCAGTTGCGACGATTTACTATGACAGCGGACTGATTCTGACACTCAAGGCCTTTGTTGCCGCAATTATTGGCGGCATGGTCAGTTATCCCCTGACTGCACTGGGTGCATTGCTGATCGGCGTATCCGAAAGCTTTGCGGCATTCTGGAACAGCGGCCTGAAAGACGCCATTGTGTTCGGCCTGTTGATTCCGATCCTCGTCATCCGTTCCAGTCTTACCGCCCACCAAGAAGAAGAGAGTGAAGAATGAAGCAACGTGTCTGGATATTCACAATACCGCTGCTGCTCTTGCTGCTGATCGCCATCGTTCCCCAAACATTGGGTAGTTTTCATATTGCGTTGCTCAACGACATCGGCATTGCCGCACTGGTCGTTGTCGGGCTCATCCTGGTATCGGGCATCGGCGGTGCGCTTTCCTTCGGCCAGGCCGCTTTTGTCGGTATCGCTGCCTATACGACCGCATGGCTCACGACAACGCAAGCGTTCTCGCCCTGGTCCGGTCTGCTGCTGGGCCTGTTGATTACCTGCGGCAGCGCCTGGCTGATCGGTAGCATTACCATGCGGCTTGGCGGCCACTATTTGGCCCTGAGCACCATTGCCTGGGGGTTGGCAGTACCGCTTGTTTTTGCCAATACACCCGCATTGGGCAGCCATACGGGCATCGATGGGATTCCCCCCATACAACTGGGCCCCTGGACGCTTGACGAGTCAAGCACCAGTTTTATCCTGATCTGGCTGATCGTCATGGTGGGCACTTGGTTTGCCTACAACATACTCAGATCCCGTGTGGGACGCACCATCCGGGCCTTGCGCGGCGGCGGCGTTTTAATGGCCAGTTTCGGCAGCGACGCGTTTCGCGTGCGCCTGATGTTGTTCGTCCTGGCGTCAGCCTACGCCACGATGGCCGGCTGGTTGTATGCGCATACAAACCGCTTCGTCAGTCACACGCCCTTTGCCCTGCATGCCAGTATCGATTACGTTTTCATGATGGTTGTTGGCGGCATGGCTCAACTAAGCAGCGCCCTGCTCGGATCCGCACTATATATCGGCCTGAACAACACCTTGCAGGATCTGCTCCCATTCATTACCGACCGCGGCGCTCAGGTAAACGCGCTTATCTTTGCCTTGCTGTTTCTGATTATTCTGCAGCGACTGCCCGGTGGAATCGGTCGTCCGCTGTCTCGCCTGATTGCGCGGGTCCGTCCACGAACCAAGCGCCCCGAGTTGCCTGCAACAACAACCCGGCTCGATCGGAGAACCATGCCGGTCAAAGGCAGTCCGGTACTCAGCGTCAACAATGCAACCAAGCGTTTTGGTGGGCTGGTCGCGGTCAATGGCGTTAGTTTCGACATACAGGCCGGTGAGATTGTTGGCTTGATTGGCCCAAATGGTGCCGGCAAATCGACCATGTTCAATCTGTTAACGGGGACATTGCCCCTTACCGAAGGCACAGTGCAGTTTCTTGAGGCGCCCATTTCGGGGCTGGCGCAGCGTGCCATCGCCTTGCGAGGCGTAGCCCGCACGTTTCAACACGTAAAACTGCGACCTGCCATGACAGTCCTTGAGAACGTCGCACTCGGTGCTCATGCCCGGGGCCATTGCGGGCTCTGGCGTGGCGGACTCTGCCTAAACAGCGAAGAAGAAGCAAGCATCATGGCTGAAGCCATGCATCAGATCGAACGTGTTGGCCTGACCGAACACGCATACGAACTGGCTGGAAACCTGCCCCTGGGTACACAGCGCCTGGTTGAAATTGCACGTTCACTCGCTGCGGATCCTGTACTGGTTATGCTGGACGAGCCTGCCGCCGGCTTACGCCTGTTCGAAAAACAAGCCCTTTCACGCCTGCTCGACACACTGCGGTCGGAAGGCGTAACCGTCCTGATCGTGGAGCACGACATGGAGTTTGTAATGAATCTGGTTGATCGTTTGGTTGTTATGAATTTCGGTAATAAAATTTTCGAAGGCAAACCGGAAGCGGTACGCGCCGACCCGAAAGTTCAGGAAGCTTATCTGGGGAGTGAGGCATGAGTGGTTTGCTCAACGTTGAAAACCTGAGTGTTGCCTATGGACAGGTCGAGGCGGTGCGCAATGTATCGTTCTCGTTAAAGACCGGGCACGTGAGTTCGATCATTGGTCCCAATGGCGCGGGTAAGACAACACTGCTGGCTGCCGTGATGGGTTTGTTGCCACGGACACAAGGCGAAGTTCGTTTCGACGGTGTCGATGTCAGCCGCCTCGATGTAGAAGCCCGACTGGAAATGGGTCTTTGTCTCGTACCGGAGCAGCGTGAGCTTTTTGGCGACATGTCGGTACTTGATAACCTGGTGCTGGGCGGATATTCCCGTCGGCTTTCAACCACCGAACGGCAAAATGGCCTCGACGAGGCCTATGCTCGCTTTCCCCAACTGGCAGAGAGACGTAATCAGCGCGCCGATACGCTTTCGGGCGGCGAGCGTCAGATGCTTGCGCTGAGCCGTGCCCTGATGAGCCGCCCACGTTTGCTGATGCTCGACGAGCCCAGTCTGGGACTGGCCCCCCTTATCGTTCAGGAAATACTGACTGAAATCGGACAACTGTGCCATAACGGCCTTTCAGTACTGTTGGTCGAGCAGAACGCTCGCGCAGCCTTGAAGATTTCATCTGAAGGACATGTACTCGAAGGCGGAAGCATCACGCTAAGTGGTGCTTCCGAGCAATTGATTAACGATGAACGGGTCCGCCATGCCTATCTTGGCGGCGTTTAGGCAAGGCGCTTAGTATGCGGCAGATGTGACAAAGGCCGGTGAGTATTCACCGGCCTTTGCTTTTCTTGATTATTATGGGTACCGCTTCCTGCCATTTATTGGCAGATATAGTTTTATCCGAATTATCGGTTTGCCCATGCAGGGCTTGTCTCCTCACCTGCATGAAATGAATTGTGCACTAATTGCTACAAGTTGACACTTAGGGATTGCACTTAGGTCGTGCAAAAAGTAACGATATGGTGCGCCCTAAACACACCAATTTTAATCTCAAACGCACCACTTTAGGGCAAGCGCTATTCTCCCCTTCTGAACCCCCTGTTTTACGGCCCGGGCAGACATCGGCCCAGTCCTGTTTTTTTCTGCTAAAGTGCCGAAAGTGCCCCTGAAGCAGCGACGACTGAAACGCCCTCTCCCGGAATGAATCAACGCCGCATATACTGTCTGTTATTTATCATGAGCCTCACGACCAGCGGATGCGTGGTCAATAGCAACCATCATGGCGATGGTCCAAGCAACGAGGACATGACCCTTGATCAAATAGTACAAACCGACTTCAACCGCACCGTCACCATTGCCATGCGCGACAATCTCGAGAGCCTGAAAGTGCTCACAGAGAAACTGTATCGCCGCAATCCGAATCAGTGGCGCAAGACCACCGCAAAAAATATTGATCAAGCTATTCGCCGCAGCAACGCAGCGATTGACTCGCGCACGCCCCCCGCCGCACTCAAAGGCTTAAGCGACATACAAATTCTGTCTGTATCGCTCGACCCGTCCTACCCGGGCGATCGGGTTGCGGCATTTGTTTATGGCCTGGCCGATACCATTATTCGTGCTCACAACGGCAAAACCCGTTTCTACGCAACGGATGCAATCGACGCACAGCATGTGTACAACGCCGCCCGCAACGTGGAAATTGCCGCCTGGCTGCTGGCCACGCGCACGGACAAACATAACCAACCTTTGCTGCTGGCCAATGAAATGGGCCCGGATGATACCAACTTGAGCTTTGAGAGGGAATTCGGGCAAATCATCGGCCGACTGGATCTCATTGCAAATCTCATGGACGAAAATCTGCGCCGGGTGGGCATCAACTACGTGCAGGGTTTGTTATTTTTCAACTTTTTGCCAGTGCGCTGAAATACGAGCCCGCCGCTTTCTGGCCCAGATCACAATACCTGTTATGGCCAGCAGCGCAACCACCAACCCCATGATTGACATCAGAATACGACCCGGCAAACCCAATATACGGCCGGAATGAAGCGGATATTGGAGTTGCACGAAAATGTCGGCGGCCGTTCCTTTCCAGGGCAAATACTCACCAAGATATCGGCCGTCGCCGGCATCAAAATACATATTGGCAATTTCCATGCCGCCGCTGGCGTGATCAGCCCCGGGGCGGAAAAATGCAACGCTGTAAAAGCCCATATTCCTGGCGTAAAAAATTCCACCGGGCGGACGTTCCCATTGCTCCTGCCGCCCCCGTTGCTCTGCCAGCACCTGTACCTCTTGAAACGTAAGCTCGGGTGTTATCGGTTGATTGAATGGTGTTGACGGCCTCGTTTCAAAAGGTCCGGGCGTCACCTTTGAAACCAGCGACATCGCCGGATAAAACACTTCACGATACAGGTTCAGCGAGAACGACGTAAACGCGATGATAAAAATGAGTCCCCACGCCCACAAGCCGATCGCCCGGTGATAATCAAAATTCAGCTTGTAAGCGCCCGCATTAAAACGCATTTTCCAGGCCGGTTTCCAACGCTGGAACCAACTTGGCGCAGGCCTTGCCGCTTGTGCCGTTGACGTGCCGCCGTTTTGGGAAGAACCATTGGCGTTTTGACGTCGGGATGACCCGCGTTTGGGCAGCGTTAAATAAAAGCCGATAAAACTGTCCAGCAACCAAATTAGAGCAACAATCCCCATCAACTGGTAGCCCCAGCGATCCGACCCCCAGAAAGCCGGAACATGCAGGCTCTCATGCAATTGCCGCAAGAAAGGCATCAGGGTGCGCGTTGACAAGGACACATTCGACGTATCCCGTTGCCCAATGACATGACCCGTGACCGGATCCATAAAAATCTCGTTGTAGCCCAAGTCATGCAATTGACCATCCGCACTGACCCTGGGCTGCACTAGGAATGAAACAGAATGCCCTGCTTCATATTGCAAAGGCACATACACCACCTGCGCACGCGGATCGTTGGCTTCAACCCGGTCAACAAGCTCGTAAACAGGTAGGTATGGCCCTTCAGAATCAACCGTATAAAGGTCTTGGTTCAGCCACTCATCAATTTGGTGGTCCCAGGAAATCACCGCTCCCGTCAACCCCGAAACAACCAGGAATAGAGCAATAAACAACCCCACCCATCTGTGCAGCAAAGTGGCTATCCGACGCAACATAAAAATAACTACCTACAGTAATGCCCTGTTAATACTCGAAAGAAGCCGATAGCATAAACGTTCGAGGAGCGCCAACAGTCAGGTAGCTTGAACCAGGATAACCGCCCGCCGAAGCCCAGTAGTTTTTATTTGCCACGTTCAAAACATCGGCACGCAAAGTCACTAAATGACCCTGAATTTCAGTCAGATAGCGCGCTCCCAGATCAACACGAGTCCACGCTGGAATTTGCTGCGTGTTGGCTGCATCGACATATTGCGATGAGGTGTGTACCACCCGGCCACTCAAAGTCAACCCGCTGGAACCGGGAATATCCCATTCTACCCCGGCATTGGCAATAAACCTGGGCGCGCCAATGGCCCGATTGCCATCATTGGCACCGTCTACCGTTTGCTGTTGCTCTGCATCAAGGAATGTCATGCCCCCCAGCACACGCAAACCACCCACGGGCTCGCCGTAGAACGTGAGCTCTGCACCGCGATTACGCTGCTTTCCATAAACACCGTAGATACGCGTAACAGGATCGACGTACGCAGTGGGCTGATCCAGCGTGAACAGAGAGGCACCCAAACCGATATCGCCATTATCGAATTTGATACCCACCTCTTTCTGCTTGGTTTTGACTGCATTGAAAGTGGCACCCAAATTGACCGGCACAGGATTAAAACCGGAGGCCGGACCAACCTGAGTCAGCCCTTCAATATAATTTGCGTACAACGAAATGGTATCGGTGGGCTTTACGACCAGACCGACCACCGGCGAAGTTGCCGTAGAGCGGTTTGCCGGATTAGCCTGGCCCGTGTTGTAGTCGTAAGACCGATTTTCGATGACTTGATAACGCGCGCCGACTGTAAGCAAAACGCTGTCGTCGGCAAAAGACAGCGTATCGGAAATAGCGAAACTATGATTTCGCGTTTGCAGTGTGCGCTTGGGATCATCCAGAGACCCTCCAGTCAACGAAGGTGTCGCTGGCACAGGCTGCGTTACCGGGTTATACAAATTTGAAAACGTCGCGGGAAAATACTCGTACGCGTCCTTGCTTTCAAAATTATAGAAATTAAAAGCAACATTTACCTTGTGCCCTATTGAGCCGGTTTCAAACTCAGCACGAGCACCGACTTCACCGGTTAGCACGCTGTCTTTACGCTCCCCACGAAAAGCGTTCTGAGACATGTCTCCCATTGCATTGGTTACAGTCGGATTCGCCAGCAATGACGATTCATCGCTTTCTCTCATCCCCAGGGCGGCCCAGGCAACAATGCGGTCCGTCACGTCAAACTCGCCGCGCAGCGTGCCGAAAACATCTCGCGCATTGGAATACGTATAGTCTTGCGCGACATTGCGTTCTGCATCAATAGCCGAAGGGATTTCAAGGCCGGACGCAAATGTGATACTTGGCTGGCTTCGTTTAAGACGATGATCCTGCCAGCCAATGTCAGCAGACAACCGGGTTCTTTCACCTTGCCAATCTATGCCTAAGCCCACAGCACCCAATCGCCGGTGTTCGTCATCTACCGCACTGCCACCCGAGCGTGTGACCGCATTAACACGAATGCCAGTACGATTTTGCGGACCAAACCGCCTGGCCATGTCAACGGCTACATAGCCCTGGTTGCCGCTTTCCCAACCGGCAGAACCGCGCATTAACGGCTGATTGGGCGCTCGCTTGGGCACAACATTAATAGAACCGCCCACCCCGCTATTGCCAGGGGCCGCACCATTCAAGAACGCATTGGCCCCTCTGAAAACATCAAGACGCTCGATAAATTCCGAAGCCAGATACTGGCGCGGGAGCAACCCGTACAAACCGTTATATGTGACATCATCTGAATAGAGCGGAAATCCGCGAATCATGTAAAGCTGCTGATAATTGCCAAAACCCCTTGCAATTCGAACCGTGGGATCGCTTTGCAGAATATCCGCCACACTTTGTGCCTGCTGGTCGCGAATAAACTGATTCGTATACTCGATACTGTTGAACGGCATATCCATGATGTCGACCGTTCCCAGTATGCCCAGCCTGGTGCCGGTAGCCACCTGTCCACCGGCAAATGCGGGCGACAAGCCTTCAGAGGAGGCATCCGCACTGGCCTCCACTACAATGGGGGTTAACGCTTGCACTGACGAATTTTGCGCAAAGGCAGTACCGCAAGAACCCATGAGCGCAATGGACAAAGCCGTATATGGAAAGGTACGATTCATAATAGAGCTGATATTGATATTGAAAATTATTCTCAATTATTTCAATTTATATTCAGCTTTGCAACCAATTGAATCAATGCTGTTGTTTACAAACACAATTCACCGGCCAACCCTGTTCCACGACGCGTCAAAAACAGATTGCGCTTCGTCGTCGGGCAACACGGTCACGGCGATATCCAAGGTATGCGCGCCACTGCCAATCATCATGCCCCTCACCGGCGAAATATCGGCGTAGTCGCGCCCCCAGCTCAATGTAATGTGTTCGGTATTCACAAAGATATCGTTGGTGGGATCGCTATCGATCCAGCCAAAGCCAGGCAAATAGACTGAAACCCAGGCATGCGACGCATCGGCGCCTACCAGACGCGCCTGGCCGGCAGGCGGCTGTGTCAGGATATAACCACTGACATAGCGCGCAGCCAAACCAACAGAACGCAGACATGACAGCATTAAATGAGCAAAGTCCTGACACACCCCTTTGCGGTGCTCAAAAACTTCGGTAACCGGCGTCGAAACGGTGGTCGCAGCCGGATCAAAAGTAAATTCTGAATAAATTCTGTTCTGTAATGCGCGAATAAAGCCGCACAACGTTTGCCCCGGCGCCATCATTTCATGAGTCCAGTTGGCGAACATACGCTTGACACGCACATGCGACGATTCGTACAGAAACTTCATCGCCTCGAAATCCGAGGCGGAATAGCGCTTGCCGGGCTGGAACCGATAAAACTCAATCACTTCCTCCAACGCCAGATCAACCGATGCGGCCGGTAAATAGCGTGGCTTGACCTCAACTCTGGACCGGGCCCGAAAAGCAAGTTCAGTGTGCTCCTGCTCAAGGGAAAACAACAGCACTTCATTCCCGAACGCATCGCGCATGGCGTGAATACGCGCTGGCTGCGGCTGGGTATCCACATGAGAGGCAAAGACATCCTGCCAGGGCAGTTGCCTTGGCGTCAGACGCAAAATCTGGCGTGACAGACTGACCGGTAGCTGATAGTGATACAACGTATCATGCATTACCTGATACACCACGCCTGTGCTCATGATGCCTCCTGACCCGATGCATCATCAACCGCGTCAATATCGTGATAATGATCAGCCAGTAGAAAGTACTGCCGGCTAATGTCGCGGGTTAGCGTATCCACCAGCTTTTGCACCAGTTCACATACCCCGACCAAACGTTCGCACACTAAGCGATGGTCTACTTGAGGAGCCACGAACTGGCCCAGATCGAAAGACTGCAATTGTTCACCCAAAGCTTCCGACAACGCAATGGATTGTCCGCCATTCAGTTCAAAACCTTGCAGGCGTGCGCGAACTTTTTCACACTGGTACTTCAGCGAATGCGGATTCGTTGCGTCGAACAAAGTAATATAAATAACCGAAAGCAATTCAGGCTCACGCCGATAACGGGCCCGATACGTAACGACACTGTTTAAAAGTCGCAACGCACTACCCTCGAAAATATTTTGCTGATCACCGGGCAATTGCAGGAAATACGCCATGACCTGACCCGCATGGCGAAGCCGCTCGACAACCCTGCCCAGCTCCAGTAGCGTCCAGCCGTCATCGCGCGTCATTTGTTCATGCACAAACCCGCCCAGGGAGGCGCACATGAGTGCCAGGTTGTCCAGGTGTGACTGCACTGCCGGCAAAGATCGGGGCATGACGGCCACCGAGTTTCGCATTTTACTGATAACCAACCAGTTATCTTGAGACAGCCGCTCTTTAACATTCCAACCGCAAAAATAAAGGCGATAAACATTATTTACCAGAGACTCAACTGCGTCAGACTGTGAAATTGCAGTTTTAAGCAGGTCCAGCGCACCCTGTTTTTCCTGGTTCGTCGCTGACCCCGGCTGCATAATGAACATTTGTTCACACAACTGGTGCACCAATTTCACTTTTTGCTGATCGATCTGGGTATCGTTACCCACCAGGCTTGCCAGCAACTGCATACACCGAACCACATGTTCACAACGTGCGCCGTAGCGCCCCATCCAGAAGAGGTTGTCACCCACACGTGCCGACACATCGACATGCGAAGCCAGCAAATCCTCCAGGCTCAGATCTGAGGCAAGCTGTGCGTCGGCGGGGTCAGGGCCTTCATAACCCGAACGCCCATTACGGACCGACGCGGACATCTGAGTCACCCAGACGTCTTTGCTCGCACCAGGATGACGCCGCGACAACAAGGTCTGGCTTCGGTCATAACCCACATGTGCAATACCGCCGGGCATCACAGTGTAAGACCCATCCGGACGCAGCGCGGCAAAAACGCGCACCAAATAGGGGTAGGCGTCCAAAACGCAGCTACCCGGACCCGCAATATCGGGCGTAAGTGCCAGGTCAAGCGCCTCATGTGCAATATAGGCTTGGGGTTGCGCCTGAATACGCTGCCTTAATGCTTGTTGCTCGGCCTGACTTAGCGCCCCTGCCAGGACAGTGCCTTGACTCATACTGGTAAAAGCGGGCTTGATGACCAGGTCACTGAGATGAGACAGCACATACTCCAATGATCCGGCATCTCCGCACCACCAGGTCTGCACGGAGGGCATCTCCAATGGCTCCCCCAATACCTTCCGGCACAAATCGGGCAAATAAGCCTGCAAGCCGGGAGACTCCAGGACACCGCTACCCAATGCGTTGGCCATCACAAGGTTGCCCTGCCTGACTGCATGAACCAATCCCGGCACACCCAGCATTGAGCCCGCATCCAACTCCATCGGGTCACTCTCCCAGTCGTTCATGCAGCGCAGCACGACATGAACTTTTCTCAACCCCCTTAGGGTTTTCATAAACAGGAAGTCATCACGTACGGTCAGATCGGCACTTTCGACCAGAGGAAACCCCAGTTGGCTCGACAGATAGGCATGCTCAAAATACAGGTCGTGCTCAGGCCCCGGTGACAAAAGCACAACAATAGGATTGTCGGCACGACTGGCCGCATAATGCTTGAGCGTGTGCTGCAATGTTTCGTAAAAAGCGGTTTGGTGACGAACATGCGACGCGGAAAACGATTCGGCCAGGATCGGGGCAACCACCTGGCGATTCTGCAATGCAAAACCGGCACCACGGCAATCCTGGGTGTAATCGGCAATTAGTTTCCAGCTTCCATCGGCGCAGCGTGCGATATCCGCAGCATACAAATGCAATTTTGAAACATGGCCGGGAATCAAATGCTGGCAGGGCCACAAATACCCTTTTTGCCCGAGCACCAATGCAGCAGGGATATCGCTGTTCGACAATAGGCTCTGCTCGCCATAAATATCCGATAATATCTGGTCAAGCAGCTTTGCCCGTTGCGCAATGGCGCTGGCGATCTTAGCCCACTCATCTTGTTCAATGGCCACCGGCACCAGGCTTAAACGCCATGGCTGATAAAGCCCCTCAACCTCGGAATACGCGTTATAGCTCAGGCCGAAACTGCGTAACCGCTCTGCCACCAGATCGACAGGCTCCTGAAAAGCGTTCGTGGAGAACTCTTCCAACTGACGCATTAACGGCGCCCAATGAGGTCTTACAACACCATGCTGATCCAGCAGTTCGTTGTAGCGCCGCGGATCGTTGAAGTATTGGCTAAGCAACACGTCTTCACTCATTTGAAGGGAACCAGGAAATCACGGCTGATTCGGTCGCCCAACTCATTTACACGTGAAAGGTAGGTTTCAAGATAACCATGCAGGCCAATCGCAAATATTTCACTCACCGAGCCATATTTCAGGTCGGCATAAAGGCGGCCCGCCATCTTAACCGTGGCGTGAGAGGATGAATCGTGCAAGGAGGCCACCATTTTGGCTACATTGGCAGTGCAGGCGGCCAAAGAACGCGGCATGTCTTCCCGCAACACCAACAACTCAACCACCGAGCGCGAACTGATTGCATCCCGATAAAGACGACGATAGATTTCAAAGCCGGACAATGAGCGCAACAATGAAGCCCAATAATAAAACTCAGCCGACACATCAACCTGGCTACCTGCGGAGTCGTGCGGGGTTCCTCGTTGAAACTTAACATCCAGAATGCGCGCGGTATTATCCGCCCGCTCCAGGAATGCGCCCAGACGAGTGAAGTAATAAGCCTCGTCACGCAGCATGGTTCCTACCTGGGCACCGCGCAATAAATGCGACCGCAGTTTGATCCAGTCAAACAAGCGAACCGGATCTTTCTGCAGAACCCGCCCTTTCAGCATTTTGTTCATTTCCAGCCATGTGCCATTCAATGTTTCCCACACTTCCGTGGACAAAACACCTCGTACCGCACGTGCATTTTCTCGTGCTGCGCGAACACAACTCAACATCGATGAAGGATTATCGGGATCTTGAACCATGAACTCAATAACTTCATTGGCCGACGCCCGCTCGAACGTTGCGAAATACTGATCGGACAACTCGGAAATTTCCAATACGCCCCGCCAATTTCCCTCTTGATACTGGTCGGTCGTGTTCAATAACGCCGTTTGATAGCTTACTTCCAGCATTCGTGCGGTATTCTCCGCACGCTCCGCATAGCGTGCCATCCAGAAAAAGTGATCTGCTGTCCGACTTAACATACTTGCCCTCGAATCTTTGGCCGTTGCGTATCGCTTAACTCACAACCCAGGTATCTTTGGTGCCGCCACCCTGCGAAGAGTTAACAACCAGCGACCCTTCTTTAAGTGCCACGCGCGTTAATCCGCCTTGCACCATGGAAATTCTTTTGGAGCCCGTCAAAACAAAAGGACGCAAATCGATATGACGCGGCGCAACGCCCTCATCCACGAAAGTAGGACACGTGGATAGCGCCAGGGTTGGCTGCGCAATATAACGGCTCGGATTCGCCACGATCAGCTTGCGAAACGCCTCAAGCTCTTTTTTTGTCGCGTACGGCCCCACCAGCATGCCGTATCCGCCGGCCCCATGCGTTTCTTTCACAACCAGATTAGACAAATTCGCCAGCACATAACTGAGGTCATCGCTGCGCCGACACACGAAGGTTTCAACGTTATTGAGCAGCGGCTTTTCACCCAGATAAAACTCAATCATTTGCGGCACATACGGATACACCGATTTATCGTCGGCAATACCGGTTCCAATGGCATTGCACAGCGTGACGTTACCGGCCCGGTAGACCGACATGAGCCCTTTCACACCCAGTTGCGAATCTTCCCGGAAAACGTCTGGATCAAGAAAATCGTCGTCGACCCGCCGATAAATGACATCAACACGCTGCGGACCGCGGGTCGTGCGCATATAAAGATAATTATCTTTAACAAACAGATCTTGGCCCTCAACCAGCTCCACACCCATTTGCTGGGCCAGAAAAGCGTGCTCGAAATAGGCCGAGTTATACATGCCAGGCGTAAGCACCACAATTGTGGGGTCGTCCACCCCGCCCGGTTCGGCGCTGGTCAGGGCATCCAGCAACAAACTGGGGTAATGCGCAATGGGGGTGATTCGATTGGACGCAAACAGTTCAGGAAACAAGCGCATCATCATGCGCCGGTTTTCCAGCATGTAACTTACGCCGGAAGGCACACGCAGATTATCCTCAAGAACATAAAATTCACCGCTGCCCGCACGAACAACGTCAATGCCGGCGATATGCGCATAAATATCATGCGGCACGTCGACACCCACCATTTCCGGACGGAACTGGGTGTTGGCAAGAATCAGGTCTTCAGGTATGCGATTGGCACGAAGAATATTTTGGTCGTGGTAGATATCATGAACAAACATATTCAACGCCGTTACACGCTGACGCAGGCCCTGCTCGAGCAGGGCCCACTCGGAAGAAGGAAAAATGCGCGGAATGATGTCAAAAGGTATTGTGCGTTCGGCACCTGCCTGGTCGCCATACACAGCAAACGTAATGCCCACTTGCTGAAAAATGAGCTCGGCCTCTTCCCTCTTATGGGTAATGTCCTGATGAGCCTGCTCTTTCAACCACGACTCAAACGCTTGATAGTGTGAACGAACCGCCGGCTTGACCACTCCCGGATTCACCCACATCTCGTCATAAAACGACATGCATTTCCCCAAATTCAATAAGGTTGAATTCATTTTACATGCCGTGATTAAGGCCGGTTACGTCATTGCGGCCTCAATATCAGGGCGGGGCGTCGTAGAATAAAGCTTCGGCAATTATTTTTCCGCTTCATTACCATGTTCAACCCTTCCCGAGAGCAAGTCCGTGCATTTTTCATCGACTCATGGCGCAAGCACCTGAACAAGCAGGTACTCACTCCGCTCGAAACCATGGCGGTCGATTGGACACAACAACACCCCGAGTATCACGACGCGTTATTGCGCGAAGATGCACTGAACGCCGACTATACCGTAGAAGATGGGCAAACCAACCCTTTTCTCCATCTATCAATGCACCTGGCTATTTCAGAACAGCTTTCCATTGATCATCCGCCGGGCATTCGTGCGGCACACGACGCATTGGCGCAGAAGGTGGGGCCGCATGAAGCAGTGCATGAAATCATGGAGTGTCTTGGCGAAGTGGTATGGGAAGCCCAGCGATTGGGCAAGCCGTTTGACAGCAATACCTACCTGGACCTGATTCAACGCCGCACCACCCGCAACTGACTTTGAACGCAAAAAACGGGCACTTCAAACAGCGCCCGTTTTTCGTTAAATTACCGCCCCAAGGCCGGAAACTTTATTTGTGCGTGCTTAACTGCGATGGCAGGCTAGACAGCCAGCTTGCGATGTTTTTCATATCCTGATTGGACAGCTGCGCGGCAAAGGCACCCATAATTGCATTTTTACGGACATTGGCTGACGCAGGTTCACCTTGCTGGCCTCTTTTGTAGGCTCGCAAAGCGTGCTCGAGATAATCGGCGTATTGCCCTGCCAAAATCGGATAAGCCGGCATGGTGGGCGTCTTGGCATCAGCGCCATGGCAACTGGCACAGTTAAACTTCTGATAAGCAGCCTGACCAGCAGCCAGATCACCAGCGGAAGCCAGGGGAGCTAGCGCCAACAACGCCGAACCCATCAGGGCGAGTGTTAGTTTTTTCATATCAGCTCCCGATTACTTGAGGTTGGAATAATAGGCTGCCAGATCGGCCATATCTTGTTCAGACAGGCTTTTGGCAATGGCTTCCATTGTGGGGAAGCTTCTTGCGCCACTGGCATATTCCTTCAGCGCAGCCACAATATATTCTGCGTTCTGCCCGGCAATTTTGGGCACATGGTAAACCTCGGGAAAACTGGACTTGTACCCTTGGATGCCGTGACAGCCAATGCACATGGAAACTTTGTTTACTGCGGCTTTCGCATCGGCAGCGCCGGCTTCCTGAGCCTGAACCTGCCCGATAAACCCACAGGTTGCCATAACGGCCAGCGCAGACAGCGTACGCGTCATTTTTGTTCGCAACTTCATAGTAGCTCTTGTTTGGCGGAAAATAAAAGTAAAAGGCCGACCCCACCCCAGGGCGACCGACAAATCCTTAGAATTGTACGATAATTATTGACACTTACGTTAACCCACTTGTTAACGTTGCATGAACTGCATTTTAATACGGACTTTTTCATGACACTTAAATCCTCTTCTGAATCCCACCGATTTCAAGGAACAGATCAATACATTGCCACCGACGACCTCAAACTGGCGGTCAATGCCGCTCTGGCGCTTGAGCGCCCCCTGCTGATCAAGGGAGAGCCCGGGACAGGTAAAACCATGTTGGCAGAACAAGTGGCACGCGCCTTGAACCGCCCTTTGCTGCAATGGCACGTCAAATCAACCACCAAGGCTAATCAGGGGCTTTACGAATACGATGCCGTATCACGTTTGCGCGACTCCCAACTGGGAGACGAGAAGGTTCGCGATATCAGCAACTACATTGTGAAAGGCGTGCTGTGGGAGGCGTTCGCAGCCGGCGAACCCACTGTTGTGCTTATCGATGAAATCGACAAAGCCGACATCGAGTTTCCGAATGACCTGCTGCGGGAATTGGATCAAATGTCGTTCCACGTGTATGAAACACGTGAAACCATCACAGCCAAACATCGACCGCTTATCATCATTACTTCGAACAATGAAAAGGACCTGCCCGACGCCTTCCTGCGTCGATGCTTCTTTCACTATATCAACTTCCCCGACCGCCAGACCTTGCAGGAAATCGTCGACGTTCATTACCCCAATATCAAGAACGAGGTCCTGGAAGCCGCGCTGGACACTTTCTTCACATTACGCGACGTGCCCGGACTCAAGAAAAAACCTTCAACTTCCGAGTTTCTCGACTGGCTGCGTCTTCTGGTCGCCGAGTCTGTCTCGGCCGACGACATTGGTGACCCGACCCAGGGACTGCCCGCTTTGTCTGGTGCCTTGCTCAAAAATGAACAAGACCTTACCCTGCTGCAACGACTGGCAGCGGTTACCCGTGCCAGCCAGCGACGCTAAGGAAGCTTACTCTCGTTATGCTGCTTGATTTTTTCTATCACTTACGTAACCACCGCTTGCCTGTCTCCGTCCAGGAGTACCTCACACTGCTGGGCGCCCTGAAGAGCAAAATCATGCCGCCGTCGCTGAATGATTTCTATTATCTGGCGCGAATGGTATTGATCAAGGACGAAACGTTATTCGATCGCTACGACAAGGCATTCGGCGACTTCTATCAACACATTGAAGCCACAATCCCGGTCGATAAAGAAATTCCGCTCGATTGGTTGATCAAGGAATTCCAGAAGAAATTAACACCGGAAGAGAAGGCGGCCATCGAAAAACATGGCTGGGAAAAGTTGATGGAGCTGTTCAAGAAAACGCTTGAAGAGCAGGACGAGCGCCACGCCGGTGGCAGCAAATGGGTGGGTACCGGCGGCACCTCGGCTTTCGGTCACGGCGGCTATCACCCCGAAGGCATCCGTGTGGGCGGCCCGTCAGCCGGCCACCGGACCGCAGTCAAGGTGTGGGAAAAACGCGAATATCGCGATTACGACGATACGCAAGAGCTGGGCACACGCAATTTCAAAATGGCTTTGCGCCGTTTACGACGGTTTGCGCGCGAAGGTGCTTCAATGGAGCTCGACCTGGACGGCACGATTCGCCAAACAGCCCGCAATGCGGGCCTGCTCGACCTGCAACTGGTTCCAGAGCGCCACAATGCCGTGAAAGTGCTGATGTTGCTCGACGTTGGCGGCAGTATGGACGACCACATCAGACAAGTAGAGGAACTGTTCTCTGCGGCACGCAGCGAATTTCAGCACCTCGAGGTGTACTACTTTCACAACTGCCCTTATGAATTCCTTTGGCGGCAAAATCATCGCCGGCATGCGGAACGAATCGAGACCTGGGATGTCATACGCAAATATAACGACGACTGGCGACTGATTATTGTGGGTGATGCCACAATGAGCCCTTACGAAATATTAACGCCGGGAGGTTCAGTGGAGCATCACAATCGCGAAACAGGCGCGGCATGGCTGCAACGCCTGCTCGACAACTGGCCTCGCTCCGTATGGCTTAATCCGGAGCCCGAGGGCTATTGGCCCTATCGCCAGTCAATCGACATTGTCCGCAATATTGTTCACAACCATATGTACGGCGTTACCGTCGGCGGGCTTGAACAGGCCATGCGACACTTATCAAAATAACGATTTCAACGGCTAAACCAACCCAACTTCCAACTGCGCATGCAAAACTCAAAATCAAGTCCGGCTTTCTCGATCCAAGTCACAAGGCAACTGAACTACTTGGTTGCAGTACTGGCAATGATCTTGTTTCCCTTTTCGTTTTCGTGGGCGCAAGGTAACCAGGACCGGGTCGCCGCACAGGATAACGGGCACGCGCAAACCGATGTCACAACGCCCGAAACAGCCAGCCCGGCGGCCACGCCGGATTGGCCTGCAGGCGTAACAGCCGGCCCTGCGGTTGAAGGTACCCAGCAATACACCCTGGAGAACGGCTTAACCGTGCTGTTGAGCCCCGATACATCCAAGGCCTCCGTGACAGTCAACATGACTTATTTGGTCGGCTCCCGCCACGAGAACTACGGCCAGACCGGGATGGCACACTTGCTGGAACACATGCTGTTCCGCGGCACCCCAAGCCTGCCTAACGCATTGGCCGAATTTTCGAAGCGGGGTCTGCGTGCGAACGGCTCTACCTCGAGCGACAGAACCAACTACTACGCCACCTTTGCATCAGACCCTGAACTGCTCGAATGGTACTTGCGCTGGCAAGCCGACGTCATGGTCAATGCCACCATTTCGCGCGCCGATCTCGATGCCGAAATGACGGTTGTTCGCAACGAAATGGAAGCCGGCGAAAACAGCCCGTTTGAATCACTGATGCAAAAGGTGCAATCAGCCGCCTACCAATGGCACAGCTACGGCAACGATACAATTGGTGCCCGATCCGACGTTGAAAACGTTGATATCGAACAACTGCGCGCCTTCTATCGTCTTTACTACCAACCTGACAATGCCGTACTGATTGTTTCGGGCCGCTTCGAGCCAGGTGAAACCCTCAGTCTCATTAACGATGCATTCAAGGCCATTCCCCGACCAGAGCGCCCTCTTCCAACTGAATACACAGTAGAACCTGTTCAGCAAGGTGAGCAGGAAGTGATCGTACGTCGAAGCGGCGGCACGCCACTGGTTATTGCCCAGTACCATATCCCGGCAGCGGCAAGCCCCGAATTCGTCGCACTTGACCTGGGCGCCATGATACTGTCGGACACACCCTCGGGGCGCCTGTACAAGGCACTGGTTCAAAACGATCTGGCCGCCCACACCTTTGGTTTCGCAAGGCCGATGCGCCAGCCGGGTTACGCACTTTTTGGCGCGCAACTCGAAAACGGCATGAACGCCGACAAAGCGCTCGACACCTTGACCCAAACACTCGAAGACCTCAACACCAGGCCATTCACCTCAGAAGAACTGGAGCGGGTGCGTACCCAATGGATGACAAGCTGGTCGGAAACACATTCAGACCCCGCCTCTTTGGCCTCGGCGCTTTCCGAAAGCGCCGCCCTGGGCGATTGGCGCCTGTTCTACTGGATGCGAGAACAGGCCCAGAACGCAGACCTGCAAACCGTTCAAGACCTCGCATCGGCCTACCTGGTGCCGTCGAACCGAACAGCCGGCTTATACATTCCGACACAATCCACCGAACGCGCGCCCAAACCGGGCGCAACCGATCCGGCCGTTTTGTTGAAAGACTTCAAGGGTCGTGAAACACAGGATTTAACCGGTGCATTTGATGCAACACCCGAGAATATCGACGCTCAGACATTGCGTGAGACGATTGCATTGCACAACGGCACGCTTGAAGTGGCCTTGCTGCCCAAGCCGACCCGGGGAAACCGGGTTGAAGCGCGTCTTTTGTTGCAGTCGGGCGACGCTGAAGCTCTCAAGGGCCTGCGCAACGTTTCAAGCGCAGCAGCTGCTTTGCTGACTCGCGGAACCAGCCAATACTCGCGCCAGGAAATTGCCGATCGCTTCGACCAATTGCAGGCACAAGTGAGCTTTGGCGGCGGTGGCAACCAGGTCGGGGTGAATATTTCAGTGCCCGGCGAAAACCTGCCTGAAGTTATTGCACTGGTTGGCCACATCCTGCGCGAGGCCTCCTATCCCGCCGAGGAACTTGAACGCTACAAATCGCAGGCGCGCGCCTCAATCGAAAGCGCGATGACCGAGCCCGGCTCCGTTGCCTCTCGCACGCTGGCAAGGCACGATAACCCCTGGCCGTCTTCCGATATCCGCTATGTACCCACATTCCAGGAAGCACTGAAAGAAATCAACGCGTTGAATCGCGAAGCGCTCATCGATTTTCATCAACGTTTTTATGGTGCTGCCACACTTCGTTTCAGTGCCGTCGGCGCATTCGACCCGAAAGACACCCAGGCCTCATTGGTACAAGCCTTTAAAGACTGGAAAGCCGCCCCGGAATACCAGCGTATTGGACACCCTTTCCGTTCGATCACGCCGGAACAGTTCACTTTGCACACGCCCGATAAAGCAAATGCCGTGTTCATGGCCTTCCAGCCATTAGAACTTCAGGATGATGATCCTGCCTATACCGCGTTGTATGTCGCCAACTACATTCTTGGCGGCTCCTCGTCGTCACGTTTATGGACACGTATCCGTGTCGAGGAAGGGATCTCCTACAACGTGGGCAGCAGTATCGACGCTTCTGCATACGAGCCAAGCGGCGAATGGTCGCTGTCGGCTATTCTGGCGCCCGAAAACGCACCCCGTTTCAGAAAAGCCTTGAATGAGGAACTGAATCGGGCACTAACAGACGGATTCTCCCAGGAAGAACTTGATGAGGCCATTCGGGCACTGATGAATCTGCGCCGTTTGAATCGCAGTAACGACGGTGTGCTGGCCAGTGTATGGCTTGATTACATGCAAGCAGACAGAAGTTTTGCCTGGTCGGCAAAGATAGACAAAGAGCTTGAGACCTTGAGTCTGGAGCAGACCAACGCTGCTGCCCGCAAATATCTCCAGTCTCAAGCCCTTAGCAGCGCACTAGCGGGCGAATTCCCCGACCAGGCCAATGCAGAATCAAACAAGCGCGAATAAAACTTAACTGAAAAAGCTTTTTACCCGATCTGTCCAGGAATCGCTTTTAGGGGAGTGCTTCTCCCCGCCCTGCGTCAAAGACGCCTCGAACTGGCGCAAGAGTTTCTTTTGATCTTCGCTCAGGCGTACAGGCGTCTCGACGGCGACGTGGCAGTAAAGATCGCCCGGATAGCTGGAGCGAATGCCTTTGATACCCTTGCCACGCAAGCGAAAGGTTTTACCTGTTTGCGTGCCTTCGGGAATCGTAATCGAGCCTTTGCCACTGAGCGTCGGAACCTCAACGTCGCCTCCCAGGGCCGCCGTTGTGAACGGGATTGTTAATTCGCAATGCAAATCCTCCCCGTCGCGCTGAAAAATCGAATGCGGCTTCAAGTGGATTTCAACGTAAAGATCACCTGATGGCCCGCCGTTCAGCCCCGGTTCGCCATTGCTGGACGAACGAATCCGCATGCCGTCATCAATACCGGCAGGAATCTTGACTTGCAACGTTTTATTGCGCCGGATCCGACCCACGCCGTCGCACGCAACACACGGATCAGTCACTTCCTTGCCGCTGCCATGACATGTCGGGCAGGTTTGCTGCACACTGAAAAACCCCTGTTGCATCCGGACCGCGCCATTGCCGCCACAAGTACTGCATGTTTGTGGCTGTGTACCTGGTTTGGCCCCTGAACCGTGGCAAGTGTCACAGTTCTCCCAACTGGGCACACGTATTTCGGTGTCGAACCCGGTTGCAGCCTGCTCAAGCGAAATTTCCAGCGTGTATTTCAAATCGGCGCCGCGATACACCTGCGGACCACCACGGCGCCCCCCGGCACCGCCAAAAATCTCGCCGAAAATATCACCAAAGGCATCGGCAAAGCCGGCACCGCCCATGCCACCCATACCGCCCATGCCGGCACCCGCTGCGTTGGGGTCGACACCAGCATGGCCGAATCGATCATAGGCCGCTCTTTTCTCGGGTTCGCTGAGCATCTCGTAAGCCTCTTTGGCCTCCTTGAACTTCTCTTCGGCTTCCTTGCTGTCCGGGTTTCGGTCGGGATGATATTTCATGGCCAGCTTGCGGTAGGCCTTCCTCAATTCATCGTCGGTCGCATTCTTACCTACACCCAGCACTTCATAAAAGTCGCGTTTTGCCATATTGTCTTTGCGCCTGCAAGCGCTTAAATTAAATCAGTAATAAAACAACAACGCCCGATTTCCGGAAAACACCAGAAACCGGGCTGAGAACCGCTAAGACGATTGCTTACTTGTCGTCGCGCTTGACTTCTTTAAAGTCGGCATCAACCACATTCTCGTCTTCCGGTTGCTGGGCGCTGGCCCCGTCGGCACCCTGCTGCGCTGCTGCCTGGGCCTGCATATCGGCATACATCTTCTCGCCGAGTTTTTGCGAAGCCGTTGTGAGCGCTTCAACCTTGGCATCAATCGCCGCCTTGTCACCTTCCTTGATGACTTCTTCCACATCTTTGATGGCCGCCTCAATGGCTTCCTTCTCGGAGGCTTCCAGCTTATCGCCATATTCTTCGAGCGATTTGCGTGTGGAGTGTACCAACGCCTCTGCCTGGTTGCGCGCTGTTGCCAGCTCGGCCAAACGACGGTCATCTTCAGCGTTGGCCTCGGCGTCTTTCACCATACGATCAATTTCGTCGTCAGTCAGGCCTGAATTGGCTTTAATCGTGATCTTGTTCTCTTTGCCGGTGCCCTTGTCTTTTGCCGAAACGTGCAAAATACCATTGGCATCGATATCGAACGTAACCTCGATTTGCGGCACGCCACGTGGAGATGGCGGAATCCCTTCAAGATTGAACTCACCCAGGCTCTTGTTGCCGGCTGCAATTTCACGCTCACCCTGGAACACTTTGATCGTGACCGCCGGCTGATTGTCATCGGCCGTTGAGAACACTTGCGAAAAACGAGTTGGGATTGTCGTGTTCTTTTGAATCATCTTGGTCATGACGCCACCAAGTGTTTCAATACCCAGCGACAACGGTGTCACGTCGAGCAGCAAAACGTCTTTACGGTCGCCGGACAACACCGAACCCTGAATAGCGGCACCAGCGGCAACGGCCTCGTCGGGGTTCACGTCTTTGCGAGGATCGCGGCCAAAGAATTCCTTAACCTTCTCCTGGACTTTCGGCATGCGAGTCATGCCGCCGACCAGAATGACGTCGTCGATTTCAGAAACCTTGATACCGGCATCCTTGATTGCAATGCGGCAGGGATCAATGGTGCGTTCGATCAGTTCCTCAACCAGCGCTTCCAGCTTGGCACGCGACAACTTCAGGTTCAAGTGTTTTGGACCCGATGCATCGGCCGTAATGTACGGCAGGTTAATTTCAGTCTGCTGAGTGGAAGATAATTCGATTTTGGCTTTCTCGGCAGCTTCTTTCAGGCGCTGCAGAGCCAGCACGTCTTTCGACAAGTCGACCCCGCTGTCTTTCTTGAACTCATCGATAATGTAATCAATGATGCGCTGATCGAAATCCTCGCCACCCAGGAAAGTATCGCCATTGGTCGACAAAACCTCAAACTGTTTTTCGCCATCGATGTCGGCAATCTCAATAATCGAAACGTCGAAAGTACCGCCGCCCAGGTCATAAACCGCAATTTTACGATCGCCTTTTTCGGTTTTATCCATACCGAAAGCCAGTGCAGCTGCTGTCGGCTCATTGATGATCCGCTTGACTTCAAGACCGGCAATACGACCTGCATCTTTGGTCGCCTGACGCTGGCTATCGTTGAAGTAGGCAGGAACCGTGATGACTGCCTCGGTCACTTCTTCACCCAGATAGTCTTCAGCCGTCTTTTTCATTTTGCGCAAGACATCGGCCGACACCTGAGGAGGCGCCAGTTGCTTGCCCTGTGCTTCAACCCACGCATCACCGTTATCTGCCTTGATGATCTTGTAGGGCATCAGGTCGATATCTTTCTGAACCGCTTTTTCATCATACTTGCGGCCAATCAGGCGCTTGACGGCATACAGCGTATTGGCCGGATTGGTTACCGCCTGGCGCTTGGCGGGGGCACCCACCAGAATTTCACCGTCCTGCACATAAGCCACAATCGACGGCGTAGTGCGCGCGCCTTCCGAGTTTTCAATAATGTTGACCTTGCCACCATCCATGACAGCAACACAGCTGTTGGTGGTTCCCAGGTCAATACCAATAATTTTGCCCATAATGTATCGCCTTAAAAATTTCGTTCAATTCAATTGGAAACAAACTTGACTGATTCATAAGTGGGGCCTGCATGACACTTTTCAAGGCATACCCCACAGAGTTTTTTCATCTTGCCGTGAATACCCGCTTACTGCGCCGGCTTACCAGAGGAAACCGCGACCAGTGCGGGCCTGAGCACGCGATCGGCAATCGAATAGCCCTTCTGCAACAATTGCACCACCGCGCCTTCCGGCAGATCGGACGGCACCGAGGAAATGGCCTGATGCACATTGGGATCGAACTTGTCACCCTCGGCCGGCGCCACCTCTTTAAGCTGATTGCGCTCGAAAGCACCAATCAGTTGCTTCAAAGTGGCTTCCACCCCCGCCTGCCAGGCCTCGGGGGTCTGGTCTTTAAGCGCAAGCGCAGCTTCAAGGCTGTCTTTTACCGGAACCAGGCTTTCTGCAAATGATTCAATGCCGAACTTGCGAGCCTTGGCGACGTCATCCTGAGCCCGGCGCCGAATGTTCTCGGTTTCCGCTTTCGCGCGCAAGAGCTCTTCATGGTACTGGCTCACCTGAGCCTGTGCCTGTTCCAGCTTGCCCGCCAGCGCCTCGGCAGATTCCGGCTCGGTTACCGGTTCCAGATCCGGCACGGCACCCTCGGGAAGCACCTCATCCACGGTTTCCGAAGCTTTAGCAGCCTGCTTTTCGTCCTTGGGGTCAAGGGGCTCATTCTGTTTCGACATAACGACGCACTCCACTTCTGTTTGATTCGATCAAATGCAAATGGGGGCAAGTGCCCCCATTTCAAGACATTCGCCCAAATAACTTACGCCGCTTGCGACCACCCCTGCAGGTGTCTCTTAACAATATTCGTAAGGGCCTGGACCCATTTTTCATCATCGTTCAGGCAAGGGATATATCTGAACGTGTCTCCGCCCGCATGCAAAAACGCTTCACGACATTCTTCCTGAATTTCCTCCAGCGTTTCCAGACAATCGGCCAGGAAGCCAGGACACATGACATCCACATGCTTGACCCCTTCCTGTGCCCAGGCCTTCAAAGTGGGCTCGGTATAAGGCTGCAACCATTTTTCAGCGCCAAAACGGCTTTGAAATGACACGTGAACGCGCCCGGCGTCGTCATCGGACAATTGCGCCTTGAGCGCGCGAACCGTGTCCATGCAGTCGCGATGATAAGGATCGCCCTGCAAAATGGTGCGCTGAGGCAAACCGTGAAAACTAAGCAATAACCGCTCAGGCCTGCCATGCCGGTCCCAGAAGGCCGTTAACTTGCTAGCCAAAGCCTGGATGTAGCCCGGGTCATCCTGATAACGCTTGATAAAGCGCAATTCCGGCTGATTGCGCAGGCGGGCCGCATACCCGCTCACTGCGTCGACCACAGTGGCAGTGGTACTGGCCGCATATTGCGGGTACAGGGGAGCTATAAGAATGCGCTCACATCCTTGTTTGCGTAATGCGTCGATACCGGCTGGTATCGAAGGATTGCCATAACGCATTGCCAACTTAACCCGGACATCGGCACCTGCCGATTGCAAACGGGCTTCCAGCCCATCGGCCTGCGCCTGGCTGTAAACCACCAGTGGAGAGCCCTGCTCAAGCCATATGCCACGGTACCGCGGCACCAGCTTGCGCGGACGCGTGCGCAAAATAATGCCATGCAAAATAAAACGCCAGATCCACTGCGGAATCTCGATAACACGCGGGTCGGACAGAAATTGCGCCAAATAGCGCCGAATTGCAGGTGCAGAGGGCTCGTCGGGTGTGCCCAGATTCACCACCAGGACACCAATCGGCCCAGCGGGCCTTACCGGTGGCTGTGGCTCCAGGCCGTGCGGGTCGTTGGATTCACGATAATAACGGGAAGGAAGTAAAGAAGGCATTGATGCCCTTGCAATCGGTTTAAGAGGAGGAGTTATGGCTTAAGGCGTTCGACAGCAGCTTGGCCGTAATATCAACGATGGGAATGACGCGATCATAGGCCATGCGGGTCGGCCCGATGACCCCCAGCGTCCCCACAATTTTACCGTCGATACCATAGGGTGCCGTGATGACGGAAACATCTTCAAACGGCACCAACTGGGAATCGCCACCGATATAAATCTGCACGCCGCCCGCCCGACTGGACACATCAAGCAACTGAAGCAAATCGGTTTTTTTCTCAAACAATGAAAACATGCGCCGCAGACGATCCATATCAGAAGCAATATCAGAGACGTCGAGTAATTTCCGCTCACCGGAGATATAAACACCATCATCCGTATCGTCGGATACCGTACCCGCCTCAACGGCCTGCTGCATCAATCGCGAAATATCCTCCTTCAACGAAGAAAGCTCATCTTTGATGGCCAGACGCACCTCGTTAAACGACTTGCCGGCAAAATGCTGATTGAAAAAATTGCTGGCCTCGGTCAGTTCCTGATCGAGGTAATCGCGCTGGACAAACAGAATACGGTTCTGTACATCCCCATCGGGCGTAACGATAATAAGCAGCACCCGCCGCTCTGAAAGACGAATAAACTCGATTTGCCGGAAAACCTGTGTGCGACGCGGCGCCATCACCACACCAGCGAAGCGAGTAAGATTCGACAACAGGGTGGCGGCCGCGTTAACCGTGCGGCTCGGCTCAGTCACCGGCAACATCTCCCTTATTTGGGATGGCTGCAGTATTTCAAAACGTTGAGTGGCAAGCAGGCGGTCGACAAAAAGACGATAGCCCCGCGGCGTCGGCACCCGGCCCGCCGATGTATGGGGGCTTTGAATTAATCCGAGCTCCTCGAGATCGGCCATGACATTGCGAATGGTGGCAGGAGAAAGTTCGAACATTTTTGAGAGCGTGCGCGAACCCACCGGCTGACCGTCGGCAATGTATCGTTCGATTAACGCTTTGAGCAGTGACTTCGCTCTGTCATCCATGTCCATGGTGATACCTTACACTCCAGCAAGACAAACTTGTCAACAGATCGGCCACAATAACAACGGCCACGACCCTATAATAAATTGAACTCCCTTCACTCATCATAAACAAGGTATCGGCACAATGCATTTTAAAACCGTTGCGCTCATCGGGCGCTACCAAGACTCGGGCCTGGACGCGCCATTGCGCAGGCTTGCCCGGCATCTTGAAAGCGCCGGATGCACTGTGCTGGTTGAATCTGACACCGCAACCAATACCGGCGTTAGCGAATTCCAGACGGCATCTTACGCTGAAATAGGCGAGTTTGCGGACCTGGCCGTCATTATGGGGGGCGACGGCACCATGTTGGGGGCAGGTCGCCTGCTGGCGCGCAGCAACGTTCCGCTTATTGGCATTAACCACGGACGCCTTGGGTTCATTGCCGACATCCCGATTCATACCGCCACTGACGCACTCAGCCAGGTCATCAGGGGCCATTATGAAATTGAGGAGCGCCTGATGCTTGAAGGCCGGGTCACACGCGGCGACCAGATTATGTTCTCCGGGGTGGCATTGAATGACGTCGTAATCAACCGTGCCGGTCGAGGCGGCATGATTGAACTTCGCGTTGAACTGGACGGCAACTTCATGTACAACCAGCGCGCCGACGGGCTCATTATTTCAACGCCCACCGGATCAACTGCCTACGCGCTGTCGGCCAACGGACCGATTCTGCACCCTCAGCTGCAAACCATCCTGCTCGTGCCGGTCGCACCGCAAACCTTATCGAACCGGCCCATCGTGATTCCCGACAGCGGCGTCCTGAGCATGACGGTTACCGCACTGGGCCGGGTTGATTCCGGTGCCAGCGTACACTTCGACATGCAAGCCTGGTCCGACTGCCAGCCAGGCGACAGAATCGATGTACAACGCTCCAAAGATAACGTTCGCTTCGTGCACCCTCTGGGCTACAGTTTTTTTTCAACCCTGAGACGAAAGTTACTTTGGAACCAGATACCACAGCTTTCAAATGAGGGCGAATAATTCTATGTTGCGCACCCTGCACCTTCGTGATTTCGTTATCGTGGATCAGGCTGAGTTGCATTTTGACGCCGGCTTCACAGTCTTTTCAGGTGAAACCGGCGCGGGCAAATCGATTCTCATCGATGCGCTCTCGCTGATACTGGGTGCCCGCAGCGACGCGCGCTTTGTGCGCGAAGGCTGTAAACGCACCGACATCAGCGGGCTGTTCAAGGCACCCGAAAGTCTTGCTCAATGGCTGGAAGAGCAAAGCCTGGAATCCGATCAAAACGAACTGGTGCTGCGGCGCGTCATCGACCAGCAAGGCCGCAGCAAAGCCTACATCAACGGCATTCCGGCCACGCTTGCTCAATTGAAAGAACTGGGTGAACACCTGGTCGATATTCATGGCCAGCATGCGCACCAAAGTCTTCTGCAACCGTCCAGCCAGCGCGCGTTGCTTGACAATCAAGGGGGCCACAATGCCCTGGTGCAAGAGGTACAACAGCACTGGCAAGGCTGGCAAGCGGCAAAACGCCAACTGACACGAGCGCTTGAGCAAGCCGATAAACTCAACGAAGAACGTGACCGCCTCGAATGGCAGGCGTCCGAACTGGAACGCCTGGATCTGCAGGAGAATGAGTGGGAGACCCTGACAACCGAGCATCATCGCCTGGCGCATGCCCAGTCGTTGCTCGAAAATGCCAACCGGGCGCTGGAGGCGCTGGACGACGACGAACAAGGGGCGCGCCACTTCCTGAACACTGCCGCGCATCAAATCGAACACATGTTGCGCCATGACGAAACCGTGCGCAGTCTATACGAAACACTGGAATCGGCGCGTATTGCCGCAGCAGAAACCGTTTCCGACCTGAACGCCTACCTTGATCGCATCGACCTGGACCCGGAACGACTGGCGCAAGCCGAACAGCGCATGTCTGCGATTTTCGAACTGGCGCGCAAGTTCCGGATCGAACCCGAAAACATTCCGGCATTCCAGGCCGACATCGAACAGAAGCTGCAGGAAGCCAGTGCGAACGCCGATATCTCCCATCTTCAACACGATGTGGAGAAACACTATCAGCAATATTTGAAAGCCGCCAAAGCACTATCCAAGGTACGGGCCAAGGCGGCCCAGACCATGTCGCAGCAAGTGACCGAAGCCATGCAAACACTGGCCATGAACGGCGGGCGCTTTGAAATCAGCCTGAATGTTGGTAGCGAAAGCGCCCACGGCCTTGAAACCGTTGAGTTTTTGGTTTCGGGTCACACCGGCGCCACGCCAAGGCCTTTGGCAAAGGTGGCGTCCGGTGGCGAGCTGGCGCGCATATCGCTGGCTTTATCTGTCATCGCCAGCCAGGCTGCCCGTGTCCCGACCCTGATATTCGATGAAGTCGACAGCGGTGTCGGCGGCGCAGTGGCGGAAGTCGTGGGCCAGTTGTTGAAATCGCTGGGAACACAGCACCAGGTTTTATGCGTAACGCATTTGCCACAGGTAGCGGCTTACGGTCATCATCATTACCGCGTCAGCAAGAAAGTGGTGCAAAACACTACCAAATCGAAAATCGAACTGCTTGCAACGGCCGACCGTGTTGATGAAGTGGCACGAATGCTGGGCGGGCTTGAAATTACCGACACCACCATTCGCCATGCAAAAGAAATGCTTGCACGCTAACCAGGCAACAGCGCCTTTTTACTTACTGTTGCACTCTTTGCAAATGCCGTACAGCATCATGGTATGACTTTCCAGCGTGAACTTTTTTTCCTTGGCAATAATATGCTGGCGCTTCTCGATTTCAGGATCGGTAAACTCAAGCACTTTGCCGCAACTGGTGCAGATAAGATGGTCATGATGATCACCATCGTTCAGCTCGAACACGGCTTTACCACCATCGAACTGGCTGCGGGACAGAATACCCGCTTGCTCGAACTGGGTAAGCACGCGGTAAACCGTTGCCAGGCCAATATCAACATCTTCGGCCAATAATGCACGATAGACATCTTCAGCGCTATGATGGCGCTGATCGGACTTACGGAAAACATCAAGGATCTTCAGGCGGGGGAATGTCGCCTTCAAACCCATGCTCTTTAATTCATTTTGATCAGACATGTGTAAATCCCGGGCAAAAAGACGGAAATCCGTACAATGACACGGCAAAAAAACGCCGAATCTCGAGTAACGCTATCATTGCGTTTATTCTTAAGCCTTTATCATAACGGTTTTATTCATTTGAATAACAGGGGCAATTCGTGGTAACCACTGTCAAATCCTTCTTTAGAAACTGGCGCAACTGCCTTGCCATTGGCTTTTTGGCCATTTCACTCTCTGCATGCGGCGGCACAAAATGGGGTTTTCCCTACCGGCCTGACGTGCAACAGGGGAACTGGATCACCTCCGAACAGGTTGATCGGCTGGAACGGGGCATGACGCGCGAACAAGTCCGTTTTGTGCTGGGCACCCCGATTTTGCAGGATATTTTCCGCACCAATCGCTGGGATTACGTGTTCTACAATCAGCCCGGTTATGGTGCCTCTGAGGAACGTCAATTCACCGTATGGTTCGAAGGCGACGTCCTGGTTCGCTGGGAGGGCGACAAGCAGCCTGACCGCCAGCCGTTCCAATCCAACGACACCGGCCAGAGCAGTATTGACGACGAAGACAGCGCCGCTGAGCGCGAAGAGAGCACGTCAAAAGACAATGCCTCCCGCGAAGAGAAAGTAGGGCCTGACACCGATATCGGCATTAACGTCGAGCAACCCCAGCGTCCGCAAATTCCCGGCCAAAACAGCGTCGAACCCATTCGTTAAGAGGAAACCATGCGTATTGCCATTGCAGGAACCGACGGCCGAATGGGCCGAATGCTGACAGAAGCCATCATCAAATCTCCTGATCTTACCCTCAGTGTCGCCCTCGATCGGCCCGGTGCGGCCTGCCTTGGCCAGGATGCCGGCGCGTTCCTCGGGCACACAACCGGTGTTTTAATTACCGACGACCTGAATGCGCTGGCAAACGCCGACTGCCTGATCGATTTTACCCGGCCGGAAGGTACACTGGCCCACCTGCAAGCCTGCATCAGGCACAACGTGAAGTGTGTCATCGGGACAACCGGATTTGACACAGAAGGCAAGCAGGCTATTCAAGCCGCCAGCCAGAAAGTTGCTATTGTGTTTGCATCGAACATGAGCATTGGGGTGAATGCCACTTATAAATTACTGGAGATGGCTGCCCGGCTGCTGAACGACGGCTACGACGCCGAAATATTCGAAGCTCATCATCGCAATAAGGTCGACGCACCTTCAGGTACCGCGATATCAATGGGTGAAACCATCGCACGCACTTGGGGCAAGAAACTCGACGATGTCGCCGACTGGGCACGACACGGGCATACCGGCCCGCGCGAAGATGGCAGAATTGGCTTTTCGGTATTGCGCGGTGGCGACATTATTGGTGATCACACCGTGTATTTTTGCGGAGACGGCGAACGCATCGAGATTTCACATCGCTCGAGCAGCCGCGCCACCTATGCGCAAGGCAGCCTGCGTGCGGCACGTTATCTGGCCCGCAAGGAATTCGGCCTGTTCGACATGCAAGACGTACTGTCGGTATAGCTGTTTTCCAGGCTGCTTCCGGCGTAACCAGCGTCAAACAACGTTGACCGGCTCCTGCTCAAGATCAACTCCATAACGCTGGCGAATATCCTTGCGTATCTCATCGGCCATATAACGTACCTCGAGCGCTGTCGCATGGCCATGGTTAACCAGAACCAACGCCTGGCGACCATGCACGCCAACGTTTTGAATGCGTTTGCCCTTCCATCCGGCGCGGTCAATCAACCAGCCGGCCGCAAGCTTCACCGTGCCATTGGGCATGGGATATGACACGACATTCGGGTGTCGACGCTTGATTTCCTGAAACTGGGCGGCACTCACCACCGGATTCTTGAAAAAACTGCCGGCATTGCCCAATAACTGAGGATCGGGCAACTTCTTGCGCCGAATTTCACATACCGCCTCAAATACGGCCTGCGCAGTCACGGCACTCCCCATGGCTCGCAACCCTTCGTGCTGCGCCAGATCTGGATAACCCAGTACGGGTTGCCATTGATGCGGCAACAGGAACTGAACCGCCAGAATCAGCCACTTCCCCGGCGTCGATTTTTTGAAAAAGCTATCACGATAGGAAAAACGGCATTCGTCACGCTCAAAGCACACCTGTTCGCCGTACTCGATGTCCCACGCCGTGACCTGATGCACAAACTGGTCAAGCTCGACACCATAGGCGCCGATATTCTGAACCGGCGCCGCGCCGACCGTGCCCGGTATCAACGCCAGGTTTTCCAGCCCCGACCAACCTTGGGCAAGACAATAACGGACAAAGTCGTGCCAGTTTTCCCCGGCCTGTGCCTCAACCAGGTAACCCGCGGCAGCGCTTTCAACCAAACGGATACCCTTTGTTGCTACATGCACCACGGGCGAACTCACATAAGGCGACATCACCACATTGCTTCCACCCCCCAGTACGAACAACGGCCGGCCTTGCCCGGCAAGCCGGGTGATCGCCGGCAGTTGGCCGGGTTCGGTAAAACTAACGTAAGACTGCGCCTGGGATTGCAAGCCGAAAGTATTCAATTTGCTCAGGTCTTGCGCACGCGGCGCGACGGTATTCAACGGCACGGTCTGTGTCATGTATGAAAACGGATCAATCCAACAAATAACAACACGTATTACACCACGTTGAAATAAAAAATATGGTATTATTTCGTTCTTTCGCGGTTAAGCGAATTTTTTGTAAAGACAGCGGTTAATGCAAAAAGCCGAATGGCTAAAAACAGCACTGCCGATTTGCACGACCAAAAAATTTCATATATACTGCGAAGCTTCTTGAAACAGGCAACCTCAGTTTCAGGAACATAAAAAGCAATGCTTTTTGCGGGAATAGCTCAGTTGGTAGAGCGCAACCTTGCCAAGGTTGAGGTCGCGAGTTCGAGACTCGTTTCCCGCTCCAAATACCTAAAGGGAAGCCCACAACGCTTCCCTTTTTTACGTACAATGTAACGTGTACGACCCACGGCGCAATGGCAGAGTGGTTATGCAGCGGATTGCAAATCCGTGTACCCCGGTTCGATTCCGAGTTGCGCCTCCAATATTTAAGCGGGTTTCCAGCACTTTCAAAACCTGCCGTGCTTCGCAAAACACCCTTTGCTTCGCAAAAATGAAAATCTGCCCGCCATTTCGGTGGGCTTTTTTATTGTTGATTTAGGGTAAATGCCTATAAAAAGGCATCATCACGATATTGATTAGTTCCCGAATCGGAACTAATATAAACACATGGCTTGTGATGGGCACGAGCCTCGCTTAAGGAGCAACATCATGAGCATGACACGAAACGACGCACTGACCACCTTATCAAAAGGTATCCGTAAATTTGAAGGCTGGACAGCTGGCCAGGTAATCGAAGCGCAATGGTCGGGCCTGAAAGGGCTGGATGCAAAAGACCTTCATTTTTTCTATGCCAACGCTAACAAGCCAGCACGAAAAGTTGCTCAAGCATGTGGTCAACGCAGCTACACGAACCCGAATCCACAAGTATGAACGGGGCCACATTAAAAACAATCCGAGAGGCCCTGGGCCTTTCGGTTCCATGGTTCGCTAAATTTTGCGACGTACAAGAGCGCACTGTTCGACATTGGGAGTCCGGGCGCAATACCGTACCAACACAGGTGGCAACGGCAATCAGAGAACTTGAGAAGGCATCTCTAGAAATGTCAAAAAATCTAATCGATCAAGTTAACAGCATCGTTTCAGAACATGGGGTCCCGAATGGGACGGTGCCGGTCGTGCGCTACGCTGACGATGAAGACCTTGCTCGTTATCAACCCAATATGCAAGGCCTGCCGACTACATTTCACGCAGCAGCAATTGCTCGGGCACGGTGGGCACTGATTGATGTTGTTGAGATTGAGGCCAGCATGCTGAATGCTGGGGCCTACGAGGCGTGGCGCAAGTTAACACATCAAGAGGACTCGCCCCAGCTTCGTGCGCAATGGGCAAGCGAACAGCCCTAATCACAAAGCGCTCCAAACGTATCATTGCGAATGAGTATCTTGAACGCTGCGGACGCTATCGTAAGCCTTTTCACACGCCAGCCCGGCTACTTTGAGCCGGTCAGCGTATCGGCCCACTTCCCCCGCTCTGTCGTCAAGTTCGCTAAGCACGACGGCAAGCACGCCGATGGGGTCGGCACTTGACTGACCCTGGCCTGCGCTGGCAACGGCGGCATTCTCGGCGGCTCGACGTAAACGGGTAACTTCTGTGCGCAACCGCTTAGCACTATCAACAGCGGCGTCAGCTTCAGCCCGAACGACCGCAATTTCTTCATCAGCATTTTTCACTACTCCTTCAATTGCGGCGACACTGGCCTGTTCAATTTTTCGCGCTTTGTCCTGGGCATTGGCCAGCGCGGTTGCCTGGGCCGTCTCAAGGCGACTGATCTTTGCATCGTATCGCCAGCCCTGGACGACCCAGGCGGCCACCCCAGCCAGAACAGCAGCAGCCACGTACCCTTTCCAACCGATTAGGGCTTTCATCATTTGCGGCCACCATGCTCAATCGAGTAGTGATTGCCGTCATTGAACCGCCCACCCCATGAGCCACCGATAGACTCCCAATACTCCCCAAGTGGCCGATGATCCTCGGTCGAGGTCAGATACTGGCCGTTTTTGAAAAGATTGAAGTCCACCGCCAAGCGTTCTTTATGTAGGCTATTGGCGCTGCTATAAGATTTTTTTTGCCCAACATGTCCGTGCACACGAGGATCGCGGTAAGCATCGCCGAAGGTCAGCTCATAACCTTGGCTATAGGCGAAACCGATCAAGTCCGCAATCATTCGAGTAAATTTTCGTTGTTTCTGACCAAGCGTCATTTTCGATACCTCCACCGCCAAGTTTTAATCATCGTGCCGGCGGCAAATACCGCCATGCCCAGCGCACCCAAAGCCATACTCGGGTGTACGTCCCCTTCCTGAATAATCAGCGCAGCCCGCCACATAGCCCAAAAGGCGATTAAGGCCATTCCAATTCGCTGCAGCAAAGTGCCCGAGTAGCACTGACTAAAGGCGCCAGCTACGCAAGCCAGGCTGACAAAACACAACAACGCAATGACAAGCTCTTTCATGGTTCACTCCCGTGGTAACCCGAGTCGGGCCCGAATAAACTCGCGCACAATCGATGACAAGCCGAGATCTGCCCAGATGCGAAACACAGAGTCGACAATTGCCATCCCGAAAAGCCCAACCATCAAGCCAAGAAAGCCCTCGCTGATCCCCGTTTGTTGATAAATCCAGGGCGTGGCATACCAAGCCATGACGCCACCAAACGCAAACAACGCGAGCTTTCGTTTCCACGACCCCTGTATCCACAGCATTGCGCCCATACTCCCCAGCAAGCCAGGCAGTATTTTTTCTAAGTGGCTAAACCAATCAGCTGGCATCTCTTCCCCTTTCGGTTGGACATAAAAAAAGCCCCATCGCTGGGGCGTTGTGTTAGAAAGTCGAGCATTTGTCATGAAACTGAATGCACGACATAGACGAATCTGCCCGACTCTCGATCAGGCATTAACCAGGTATATGACCGAGGTTTCGGCATACAAAAAAAGCCACTACCAGGAACTGTCGTTAGCCAAGACTTGGCGCGCGACAAACCTGATCACGCGGCCACTTAACCGGATCACACCAACCGATCTGATGCGACTACGTGACCAGTGGCACCAAGAACACTTACCCTCCACCGTTACACGTCGACTTGCCCTGCTCTCCCACCTTTACACGGTGGCCCGAAAAGACTGGCAAATGCACTGGCTGGCCAACCCGGTGCAGCTGGTCAGACGCCCCGCCATCGATGACGCCCGGGATCGGCGACTGTTCGAACGAATCCGGTTGAACGGCGTCCCCGAGGATGAATGTCCAAAAACTGAGCTCGAGTGGCTATGTCGGGCAACCAGCTCGCCCGACCTTCCGTTAATCATGCTGATAGCGGTCGAGACCGGCATGCGCCGCTCAGAAATAACCCTGGTCAAACGCGAGCAGATCGACCTTGCCCATGGCGTCATCACATTGACCGATACCAAAAATGGCGACACGCGCTATGTGCCGCTCTCCCCGTTCGCCAAGGACGGCCTGCGTAAGCACGTGATCGGCAAGCCAATGCGCGGCCGCATTTTCGACATCAGCCCCGAAGCAGTTACCCGGGCGTTCATCCGGGCGAGAACCAAAGCTAGAAAAATGTACGAAGCGCTATGCAAAAAGTACGGGCGCCGCCCGCATCCTGCCTACTTTCGGGATCTGCGGTTTCACGACCTGCGGCATGAGTCCACTAGCCGGCTGGCCACTGTGTTCCAGGCGCACGAGTTGGCCAAGGTCACCGGACACCGAACAACCAGAATGTTGCTTCGCTACTATCATCCGCATGGCCGCGACTTGGCCAGAAAGTTGGTGCGCAGCAACCTGGGCAGAAAGCAGCTCGAACAGCTCAAGGACACTTAGGGAGCCACCCAGACAATCTCGTCGACAGTAGACTTATCAGTGGCGTCCAGTACCTGATCTTTCAAGGCGCGAGCCTGGAACACTAGCGACGATTCGTGTTGCGCAGCGGCAGTGCCCAACGCGCCGACGGCGGCGGCATCCAGGGTAATGATGTTGTTGTCTTTGGTTATGTACGGCGTGCTGAAGTTCGGATCCATAAGTGCCAGGGTGGCGATGGCATTGATACGCTGGATGCTTTTGGCATCGCTGTCGAACGTGTTGCCATTGTGGGTGAAGCCGGCAACCAGTGCCTGGTCACGCGCCTGATCGATTTCGCGCAGCTTATCGATCTTGGCGTCTTCGAGCTCGGCGGCAACGTCCAGTACCCAGGCACCGTCAACCCAGTTGTGGTGCTTACTGGGGCGTTCCTGCAGGGTGAGCCAGGCCGGTACCGGGCCAATTCCATCATAGGACTGACCCTCTATCTCTTGCTCGAGCTCGTACTTGCTGCCGTCGGCGATCTGGTACAGATCCGCTTTTCGGTGATCATCTTTGATCACCCACTGGCCGGTGCCCTCTTCACCCCAATTCCTGTCGATGACGGGGTTGAGAGTCGTTTCCCACTGGGCCAGCTTGCCGGGGGGAACCGGGGGCACTGCGACCGACACCGCCAGGTAAGGCTTGGAGGCAAACTGCTGGCTGTACAGGTACACGCCCTTGTGATCAGTCTGTTGATATATTTTGAGCATAAACACTCCTAGCCCCGTTCGGGGCAGATCAATTATTTAGGGAAGTCGACTGGCTGTCAGGCGACGTTATGGGTTTGTGTCACTGCAAATGCGAGGGGCCTGGGAACTTACCAAGTCGATATTTTTGAGGCTCACGAACATGACCAAAGAGGGATCAATAACGTCACTACGCAGGGTGCTGGAGCATATAACATTGCTGCGACAGGCTCTATTGGTGTCACGACCTCAACAGAGGGTGGGGCCGAAACCAGGTCTGTAAACACAGCTTTTGTTCCATTCATAAGTTTATAAAAGGGGTAAATGCGGTGTTATCTGGTCTGGTTTCTGGCATCGGATTAAAACGCTGTATAAATGAAGTAGTCAATGAACTACCAGCCCCGCCATTAAGTGACCAGTTCCCGGCGCCCGCTCCGGGTATTGAGGTTAGGTAGCCGGATAGCTGCATAATAAAAGGCCCAACGGAATCGGCCTGCCCTGTTCCTAAGCCCCTTGCATTTGCAGACAGACGTACATGCCGCTGCAAATGCGAGGTTGTTGTCCAGCTCGCAACAAAACCAGAACAAACAGCATAGTCATACACTTTCGGGAGCATATGCGTCGAATACATCAGGCGGTTTCTCGGGCTGGCGAACTTACGATCCGCCTTACGATGGAACGTATATCGGCTCGCTCGCGAACAGCGGAGGTGCCGAAGCGCGTCCAGATAACGTCGCATTTATACCGCTTATAAACTTATGAATGGACTAAATGCAGTATTCATTGGTCGGGCTTCAGCCGCACCTTCAGAGCTTGTGTTTACGGTCCCTGCCGAAGCCGAGTAGTCAAGTATTTGGTTCACATTTGAACCGCCCGTTTGGAGTGAAACGCCATTAACTTTGACCCGGTGAGACTGGCTTTTATTTGCATCAGTTTGTTTGCTGGACAGATATCGCGCATTTGCAGACAGGTGTACGCTTCGCTGCAAATGCGAGGATGCTTGGAACTTTTCAAGAACATGCAGTTGAAGACCATTTCCATGGGGACTGGCCTATCTCAAATCAAACAGCCGGCGGCGGCCTCGGAAGTTCTTTCGCAACCGGTGCGGGGCAAACTTCAAATACAGCTGGAATGATTACCGGAAGCTCATCAGAAGAAACCCGCTCGGTAAACGCCGCTTTCGTGCCGTTCATAAATTTATAACTGGTGCGCATGCCACGTTTGTTGATCTGTTTTCTGTTGAAGTGCGAGCTACTCGAGAAGCATCAAAATTAAATACTTTATACGTCGATCCACCACCTAATGGGGTCGGACCAAGCCCAGTGTTTGTTAAGTAGAGAGCACCAGAGCCTGTTCCCGAGGCATTAAAAACATCGCCGATTGTTCCAGTGATGTTCTGAATGGCATCAGACTGTTCGCTACCAAGCATCCTCGCATTTGCAGCGGCATGTACATCTGCCTGCAAA
>CENV01019536.1_pt1 | contig 128730 bp, 115 predicted proteins | sample 530231 | NCBI WGS metagenome assembly CENV01 (sample SAMEA2619815, study PRJEB7988) | marine metagenome | biome: marine biome (ENVO:00000447); feature: surface water layer (ENVO:00002042); material: "saline water (ENVO:00002010), including plankton (ENVO:xxxxxxxx)" | depth 5 m
ACATCGAGAACGCAGGCGGCGCATCGCCGTTGAGCACATCGGTCAGTATTCAGGTGCCGATCGGTACTGAACCTTTCACAGTGCAGGCAACGGCATACTCCAGTGAAGGGGCGGCGCAATCGGGCGGTGAGGCCCAGGCCAGCACACAAACCGATGTGTTTATCGACTTGAGCCCTGAAGCGGATGCCCCCGAGTTGTCGATTTCTGTTGGTGAACCGACGGTAACGTATAGCGACACCACACTTGAAATTGAATTGTCGGGCAGCCGGTCGTTCACCTTCGAAAATGGTGAGGTGGATACAAGCGGCAAAGTGACAGTTCGTTATTTGGACGAAGGTGACGTCGGGCAGGATAATAAACGTTCTGACGTTTACGTGGTGCGGGGTGACATTACGTCCGAGATGGATGGCCTTATGGTGAATGGCGCATCCGGCGGGAAAAAGGATGTCGATGTCATTTTCCTGAGCAAGCCGCGTGACGCCTACATTATTACGCCTGCTAATGGTCAGAGCTGGGCAATGATCAGTGATCGCGATACCGGGCAGTCCATTCAGTATCACAAGATTGACGATATCGTTTTCGGTGATGGAACTTCGTACTATGGCGAGGCTGATACTTCTTATGAGGCGTCAGGATATGAAACGCGTTCGGTCGATGTCTCCGTTGAGCTTGCTGATAATGACGGCAGTGAAACGCTTTCTGCCGTGGTTCTGTCTGGCATACCCGCGACGGTCACTTTAAGCGCGGGTGAATTGCAGCAAGACGGCACTTGGATCGTTGCGATTGATGACCTGCCAGACCTCACAATGACAACGCCATTGGGAACTGACCCATTCACCATTGTTGCAACGGTGACGTCGACAGAGTCGGTGGGAGGCGATTCGGAAACGGTGACAGATGAAGTGCTGGTGGAGCCAGTTACGGTTGACAGTCAGCAGTCTGATGGGAACGACGACGATGACGACGACGATGACGACGACGATGACGATGATGATGATGATGATGATGATGAGGACGATGACCATGACGATCACCATGGCCATCATCATGATCGCGACGAATCCGTAGACGCTTCAAACGACGTTGCAGTTTTCGGCAATCACACCAACGACACGCTTGAGGGTGGCGACGGTGACGATTTGTTGGTTGGTGGTGACGGAGATGACACTCTGATTGGTGGTGCCGGATCCGATGTGTTGTTCGGTGGTGCTGGCGATGATGTCTTCAAATGGGAGCTTGCTGATCCTGATGACCCAGCGTCTACAGACGTCGTGAAGGATTTTGGTTTGGGTGGAGCAGATCCCCTTGGGGCCGACCAGCTTGACCTTAGCGATCTGTTGTCTGAATCCAATTTGGAGGGCGATATCACTGAATACCTGCACATTGGTCTTAATGAAGAAAATGGAATGACCAGTACGGTGATTAAAGTCTCTACCACGGGCGAATTGGGCGCCGACGGCAGTGGCTACGATCATGAAATTGTGATTGAAAATGCCGACCTGATGGGATCGTACACTGACCAAAACCATTTAATTCAGAATCTGATCAACGATGGGAAACTGAAGGTAGACTCTTCGTCATGATGCATGTCCGCAGCGGCGGGCCTTGTTAGGGTGTCGGGCTTGCCGCTGCTGTTGCGATTGCAATCGGTTCTGTTGAAAAAATACGTTTACAATCCGTTGCATGCGCTCACCGAACACGCTTGCATGCGTTTTTTCATGTCGAAACTGGTTGCCCGTTATTGGGCTGGCTGCGCTATTACTGCTTCCGGTATTTTCCAGTGCACAAGATCCAGCGCTTTTTAGGACGAAAGCGCTGGCTGAGCAAGCCCGGCGTCTTTATGGTGCTGAAGGGCAGGCCGCAATTGGCAATTGGTTCAGCATGCTGGAAACGGCTCAGGGCCTGGCTTCAACGGCGCAGTTGTCGCTTGTGAATCGGTTTTGGAACAGGTCCGTGCGTCAGGCAGAGGACCGCGACGTATGGAGTCAAACGGATTTCTGGGCAACGCCACTCGATAGCCTGGGCAAGGGGTTGGGTGATTGTGAAGACTTTGTGATTGGTAAGTATTTTTCCTTGATCAGCCTGGGCGTATCGCCCGATAAACTTCGATTTATTTATGTCCGGGCCCAGGTGAATGATGTCGCCATTGCGCATATGGTGCTGGGCTACTATGAAACGCCCACGGCGGAGCCATTGGTTCTTGACAGCCTGATCGACACGATTGAGCCGGCACGCGAACGCAATGATCTAACGCCGGTTTTCAGTTTTAACGTACAGGGGATCTATGTGCCGGGTGCAAAGCCCGCATCAGTTGATCAAATCGGGCGGTGGCGCACGCTAATGCAAAGAATGCGAAGCCAGGGGTTCACACAATGAGCGGATATATGATGCTTTTTACAGGGTTCGGGTTATGTCACTTCTAAAACAATTGCTGCTTAGTGTGACGTTGGTGATAGCGGGTATTCTGGCGGGGACGTTGCTTGTCAGCCTTGATACAGCACGACAATACCTGGCAGATGAACTTCAGGCGCAAAACCGGAATGCCGCTTCAACACTTGCGTTACTGATGTCGCAGCCGGGGAATCAGGATCGAGCCACCCGGGAGTTGCTGATTACCGCATTGTTCGATAGCGGGCAGTTTGAGCAAATCGCCTTCACGTCGACTTCAAAAGAGGAGGTCTTCCTTCTTGAGCGTGACAGGACGGCTCAACCGGAAGCGGTGCCCGACTGGTTTTCGAGCCTGGTCACCCTTGACGCGAAAGCGCAAGTGCGGGAAGTGACCGACGGCTGGCAGCCGATTGGTACGATTTCAGTCATGTCTGACGATCAATATGCTTTGCAATCACTTTGGAATAGTGTGTTTCGTCTGCTATTCATTGTGGTTGGCGTAGGAGTTATTTGGGCCTTGTTTGCGATTGTCGTGGTTCGCTGGTTCCGTCGCGCATTGAAACGGGAGATTACCGCACAGTTGGAAGCAATCGGTGCGAACGGACAGTCGGTTCCTGCGCTTACTGAGCCTGTCGATTCGAATTTCAGTGAGCTGGATGATGTTTCCGATGCCATTGGACAGGTGCGGGAACGGATCAAGGCAACCCAGGCTGAGCTCGATAGTCGTATCGAGTCGTTGGAACTCGAGCTGAATCGCGACCCGGTGACCGGTCTGGCGAATCGAAAGTATTTTGTGAACGATTTGCGGCGGCGCATGGAGCAGCAAGCGCAAGGTGCGGGTGTGGAAGGCCATATCCTATTGTTTCGTCAGCGTGATCTTGCGGCGATTAATCGCGCGCTGTCGCGAGTTCAGGTTGATGAGTGGCTCAAAACGGTTGGAGAACGTATTTTGGCGGCGGTGAAACAGTTTCCGGACATCCCTTGTGTGCTCGCTCGGCTCAATGGGTCTGATTTCGTGCTGTTAATGCTCACGCCAAGCAGCCTGGATGCGATTCGCCTGGCGCAGTACGTACGAAAAACATTAACGCAGTTGCAGGTTACATTGCGAGAAGAGGGTGCGTCACGTTGGGCTTATGCATTGATCGACGCAGGGCAGTATGGTGACGTCAGTACGGTATTGTCGGCGCTTGATCATGCTCTGATGCGGGCCGAAAGTTCGGGGCATAAGGATATTGAGTATGTTGCCCAGCCTATGCAGGTCCTGGAAAGTAATGCGGCGCCCAGTGAGACGCAGTGGGCAGAGTTGATTCGTTATGCATTGGCTAACGATGGACTGCTATTGAGTTATACGCATCGCCGCTACGATAATGGATCGGACGAGATTCAGCGCTATGAGGCGTTGGTTATCCTGCTTGATCAGAATAGTGAAGGAACGGCGATCCCGGGGTTTTTATTTATGCCGGCAGCGCAGCGTTTGGGCTACTCAAGCCAGTGTGATTTGAAAGCAATTGAATTGGCGCTGGCCTGGCTTGCTGACAACCCTGAAGAGTTGGTACTTAGGGTGTCGTTGGCTTCATTGCTGCACGTGAAGTTCACCCCGAAAGTGGTCGATTTGCTGCACGTGGCACCCGCCACTGTCGTGTCACGCTTGTGTCTTGAGGTTGATTCATTTGCATTAATTTCAGGCTCGGCCGAAGTGCAGGCGTTTTGCCGTGATGTTGTCGCGTGCGGCGCCAGGATTGGTCTTCGTAACCTGGGTAATCAACCCGAGGCACTTGTTTATTTGCATCATGCCCCATTTGGCTATTTGAAAATCGGGGGTGATTTTGTCTCCAGTATTTTAGGTAGCCCCGGCAGTCAGAATTTATTAGGTGCCGTTATCCAGACGGCCAGAAAACTTAAAATAAGCGTGCTGGCCGATGATGTGCCCGATCAAGGGACGGCCAATCTGCTGATGAGGCAGGGGGTTTATTTGGGTCATTCCAGGCAGGACGCCAGGCCGGAGTTCGATGTTTAGTATTTCGACGTTTGAGGTCGAATCCGGCTTTATCGGCGCACAGCCGCCGGTTTCATCAAAAGGACTGAATATTCAGCTGGCGCTGATTCCATGGACCTTCAGCGCCAGGGTTAGACGATCATTCACTTTCAGTTTTTCAAAAACCGCTGTCATGTGCGCCCGCACCGTTCGTTCGGTGATACCGAGTTCATCGGCAATTTCCTGGTTGCTGCGTCCTACGGCTGCGCGTTGCGCCACTTCTTTTTCGCGAGCGGTTAACGAGTCGGCCCACGCGGTTACCTTGGTCTTGGCATCCAAGCCCGGTTTTACGCGTCGATCGATCTCTTTCAGAATCTGGTTAACCAATGAGCGTCCCATCCACACGCTGCCCGCATTCACACTTTGCAGCGCGTTTTCAAGGACAGGTATAGGGCTGTAGGCATGAAGGTAGCCACTACTTCCGGCTGCAAAAGTGCGCGATGCTTCATGATCGCTTGGCCGAATGCTGGCAACGATGACCTGCAGACCATGAAAATGCTTTTTCCAGTCTGAGTCATCCCAGTCCGGCAGTCTGGGCAATTGGCGATCCATAAAAACAAGGGATCTGTTTTGTTGACGCCAGCGCTCGAGATCAGACAGGTCGTGACCACGCGCGGGTGCCCAGCTTTGCGTATTGATTTGTCGCCAGTGCCGCCATAAATTGTCATCCTGGGTAATAAGTAAGACCGGAATGCTCATTATTGCGCTCTTTGTTATCGTTCTGTGAGTGCGTTATTTTTTGCACGCAAAATGGGTTTAAGAAGATATTGCATGACGGTTCGCTTGCCGGTCAGAATGCTGACGTCGGCAACCATGCCGGGGATAATAGGGTTTTCAGGGTTGCGAACGTAATTCTGGTCTGTGCGGACTTTGATGTTGTAGTAAGCGTTGTCATCCTCATCAGTAAAGGTGTCGGCCCCAATTTGCTCTACCTCGCCATCCAGCCCACCATAGATTGCAAAGTCATACGCAGTGAATCGGACCTCGGCTTCCTGGTTGGGATGCAAGAATGCAATGTCGCGCGGACTGACCCGAACATCCAGCAACAGCGTGTCGTCGTTCGGAACAATTTCCAATACATCGGCGCCTGGGTCAACCACGCCGCCTAGGGTATTGGTGAGCAGTGTTTTAACGGTGCCGTTCACCGGCGAACGAATATCGGCCAAACGCAAGCGATCGGCCAGTGCCAATTGGCTTTGTGAAAGAGATGCCAGTCGGGAACGAACATCTGATAACTCGTCACGCGCAGTGTTGCGGATGTTCAGCTCGGCTTCCTCAAGCTTGCTTTGTGCCTCTGAAATGGCGGCCTGGAGACGGTCAATTTGGGCTTTGGCGGCCTGTTCTTCACCGCAGAATTTGGCGACGTCACGCTGTAATCGTAAAAGATCAACTTCGGATACTGCACCGCTTTTCAGTAGAGGCCGGGTGACATTAAGTTCGCGAGAGGTTAGTTGGCAACTGGAGGCCGCTTGGGCAAGGTTGGCCTGCGTTTCTCGCAACTCTTGCTGGCGCTGAACCAGTTGGTCGCGTGCAATATTAATTGCAATCGCGATTTCTTCAGTGCGTTTTTGCCACAACACCTGTTCCATTTCGGCTACTTCCGGAGATTCTTCAAGCACAATTTCCGGTGCCTGGAAGGGTTCGTTTTTCGCCAACGCCTCCAGCCTTGCTGCTTTGGCAAGTAATGCCAGCCATTCAGCGCGGCTCTCGCCCAGGCTGGATGAAAAACGGGTGGTGTCAATGCGCAAAAGTACTTGTCCCGCAGTCACTTGTTCACCGGTGCGCACCATGATCTCTTCCACAACGCCACCGTCCAGACTTTGAACAATTTGTACTTGACGGGATGGCACGACCTTGCCGCTGCCTTTGACGACCTCGTCAATTTGAGCTAACGACGCCCAGATAAAAAATGCGGCAATGGCAATCAGCGAGAACCACAACAGGATTCTGGATCCACTGGCCTGTTGCTCGGAAATAGCCCATTGCGCATCATCCCGCAAAGCCTTATCAGACAGATGGTGTTCCGAACGCTTGCCGATGACGAGAAAGTAAATAAGATCGCGGGGGCCTGGCCAGATGGGGTAAAGCAGCCAACCCAGGATGGAACGCTGACGCCTTGCACTCATGAGCGATTCCTTGCCCGGCCAACCTGGCCTTGACGCAGTGCTTCAACAACCTGGGCTTTGGGTCCGTCGGCAACAATCTTCCCGCCGTCAACAACCAGCAGGCGGTCAACAATCTCCAACATGGCCGTGCGATGAGTCACAATCAGCATGGTTTTCCCTTCACATGCCTTACGCAATCTGGATTTGAGTGCAGCTTCGCTTTGATGATCCATATTGCTGCTGGGTTCATCAAGCAGCACGATTGACGGGTTGTTGATGAGTGCGCGAGCAACGGCAATCGATTGCCGCTGACCGCCCGACAGCGAGTCACCGCGTTCGCCGATAATCATGTCGTAGCCGTCGGGGTGATTCGCGGCAAACTCATCAACCCCGGCGACGGCAGCGACACCCAGCATGTCATCATCGTTAACAAAAGGAGCACCTAAGGTCAGGTTGTGTCGCAAAGACCCGTAGAATAAGATCGGATCCTGAGGAACGTGACCCACTGCGCGTCTTATGTCGGCCGGGTCGATCTGGCGCATGTCGATACCGTCGATCAGGATGCTTCCTTCGCTGGGGGCATAAAGACCCAGAATGAGTTTTTCAATGGTGGATTTGCCTGATCCAATGCGTCCGATAATGCCGATTTTTTCACCGGGATTGATTTTCAGATTGATGCCGTCAAGTGCACTTTCTTTAGAGCCGGGATAGGCAAAGCTGACACCCCGGAATTCAATGCTGCCTTCCAGATGAGCACGCGGAACGTAGGCGCGGTTTGGCGGGTGCTCAATGGGCATTTTCATGTATCCGTCGATCGACTCCAGCGATGTTCGCGCGTTTTGATACTGCATCATCAGCCCGGCAACCTGACCAAGCGGAGCCAGGCAGCGTCCGGCAATCATTGATGACGCAATGATTCCGCCCAGTGTCATGGCTGCGTCTTGCAGCAGCAGGACCCCGATAATCACCACGGCAATCGTTACCATTTGCTGGGCTGTTTGAACAAAGCCGACAGTGGCTGCGGACAAGAGCTTTATTTTTGAACCCAGTTGGGCAAGAAACTTGGTGGTCTGTTCCCAAGTGCGTTGCGCGCTGCCCTGAGCGTTCAGGGTCTTGATGGTTTCAATCCCCCCTAATGCTTCAACCAGAACGGCATTGCGCTGCGAACTGGCTTTAAAAGTTTCTTCAACCAGGCGGGCCATTTTGGCCTGGGCAATCCAGGAGATGATTAAAACGATGACAATGGCGATTGCCGGTGGAATTGCCATCCAGGGCGAGATCCACATGAGCGCGCCCAGGAAAATCAGCACGAAGGGCAGGTCGACCAGCGTTGTAAGGCTGGCCGAGGCGATGAAGTCGCGAACCGATTCGAACGAGCGCAAATTTGCCGCGAACGAACCCACTGAAACGGGGCGGCTTTCCATTTTCAAGTCGAGGACTTGTTCCATGATCTGCGCCGAGAGCTTGACGTCGATGCGCTTGCTTGCCGTATCGACGACATGTGCCCGGATCGTGGTCAGGATGTAATTCAACAAAATTGCCACGAAAACACCAATGGCAAGCACCCATAAAGTGTCCATCGCGTTGTTCGGCACCACGCGGTCATACACATTCATGGTGAACAAGGGCGTGACCAGGGCAAAGAAGTTAATTAGAAATGCCGAGACCAGCGCATCACGATACAAGCGCCGGTTATCGAATACCGCGTTCCAGAACCAGTGCCCTTTGCGTTTTTTTTCAACTTCTGGTGAACGTGCATCAAAGCGAAATTGCGGTCGAATGAATGCAGCAACGCCGGTGTAGTCTGCTTCCAGGGCTTGTTTGCTGATTTCGCAGGGAGTGCCTATTTCCGGGAACTGAACCAGATAATTGTCGGTGCGAACTTCCAGCAGCAGGCAGGCGCGATTGCGCTTGAGCAGCACGATGCACGGTAATAATGACGCGGGTACTTCGTCCAGCTCGCGTCGCAGCAGGCGGGCCGAACACTGGGCCCGCGCTGCGGCTCTGGACAGCAGTGAGGGCGTGAGCTTGTTCTCCACCAGCGGCAAGCCGCCGGCCAGCGTTTGCGCGGTGCAGGGGTTTCCGAAAAGTTTGGTAATGTCGACCAGGCAGTTCAGCAGGGGATCATCGTGTACCGAGTGCGGGGGCAATCGCCAAACAGAATCATTCGCCGGATTTGCGTCTTCTTCTTCTGAGGGCCGCTCTTGTGCAGGTGCTTCTTCCTCTACGGGTGCCGCGTTCGACTTAGAAAAGACTTTCGTCATCGTCATCCAATAAATTCAGCGAGTTACGCAAGCGTTGACGGGCATTCTTGCGCTGTTGAAGTTTTTCCAGTGCCTGGGGGGGCAAGTCGGTCAGTCTCAATGCTCCGTTGGCGATGAGGGCATCGATCAGATCTTCCAGTACGCGAATGAAGTCTGCGTCAAGGTCTGAAAGCTCGACTTTGTTGGGTTTTTTCTCTTCCTCTTCCATAAGCGACGGTACTATCGATAACGTGGGTTTGGCCATGGTACATCGCGGCTAATTTAACTTTGATGAATCTTCCGTAACGCCTGTATTCAACGGGCTGATACGGGGCGGTTGCATGTCATCCCGGTAAGTCATCTTGACCGGGGCGAGATTGCGGGTGTCCGGCGTAGGCGTCATGCAGTTATCCAGACTGCGTGCCGGCAGACTGAGTTCCGCATTTTCTGGAATGGTTTGCTCGTGCGGCTGGCTTAAACCCAGTACACCCAATAATTGATGTGACAGGGCAAGCCAGCGATATTCAGCCTGCAGCAGATCGTATACGCCGTTTGCCATTGCGCGTCGGGAGTCAAACAGCTCATTTGATGTGTCCAGCAGGTCGAGTAGCGAACGTTGTCCAATTTCAAACTGCTGCTCTGCTGCGACGCGGACTTTTTCCATTGCCGCTTCATGACCTTCCAGGTAGGGCCGCTGTTGGCGCAGGCGTTGAATATTGTTCCATGCCGTGGACAGTTCCTGCTGCAGGTTGCGGCAGGTGTAGTCGCGTACGTCTCGCGCGGCGTACCATTGCGCGGCGCTTTGCCTGACCCGGGCCGAGTCGCTGCCGCCGCGGTAAAGGTTATACGACATCACCACTTGTATATTTGACGTTTGTATATCGTGCATGGAAGGGTCTTCTTGTGGTCGATCCCGACCGGTTGAAGCCTGCAGCTCGACGACCGGTGCGAACTGGCCTTTAGCCGCCTCACGGCTGGCTTTGGCGGCAATAACCAGCGCCTGCTTCGATAAAATACTGGGGTTGGCGGTTAACGAGGGCCGGAAGTTTTGTGGCGACTCGGGTATTTTTCCTGATACGTCGGGTGGTGGAGAAAGCGTTTCTGGCGGGAACTGTCCCACGATTCGCCGGTAACGTTGAACCACATCGTTCAAGTTGTTGTTTTCTTGCATCAAATTGCTTTGCGCCAAAGCAAGTCGACCAGCTGCCTGTTCATAATCAACACCGCGTCCAACGCCCGATTCCTGGCGTTCGCGAATTAGGGTCATGGTTTTTTCGTGAATGGCGTAATTTTCTTCAGCGTACTGAACCATTTCCCGAAAACGCAGCACATCAAGGTAAGCGTTAACTGCTTCTGTTGCCAGGCTGTCTGTTGTGGCCAGCAGTTCGTAGTAAGCCGATAATTTCTCGAAACCTTGCTGCCGGATACTGTTGACCGTGGTCTGACCATCGTACAGCAGCTGAGTCAGCTGCAGCGTGTAGCCGTGGCGTGTCCACTGCTGGGAAGGGCTGTCAGGTATGTTCGACCGCCATTCTCTCCCAAGCTGCGCTTGCAGGTCTACCGAGGGAAGCAGATCGCCTTTCGTGAAATTCTGCGTTTCCAGGGACGCGATGAATGTCTGGAACTGCGCGCGCACCTCAGGGTTGGTGAAAATGGCCTTTTCCACTGTTTCCCTCAGCGTTTCGCGGGGCGCAACCAGGCCCTGGCCAGCGGCGACGCTGGTGGCCAAACTCATCAAACATGTTACGGCAATGACAACTGAATGTCGCAACAGCACTGCATCTCCTTTGTAGCCTATAGCTCACAATTTAAAACTTAAATAAAACCGAATGTTACGGACACAACTTAAAGTTACCTGATGGAGGGCTAGTGTATCAGTGCGGTTATTGTGAGTGTGGCGTACAACACAGGAAGATGCGTTGCGTCAGTTATTTGTAAGGTTGTTTGTTGCGTAAAGCGAACAGACTTACCGTTCGTTGTTGGTTTCATACGGCCATACTCGCCGTTTGGCACGGCGGAGCTACGGGTTTCCGGCCCGTATTCTTGAAGCATAACCGTGCGTCCTGCAATAAAAAGGGGCTATCCTTTTTTATTGATAGCCCCGATTTTATAGTAGTAACAAGAGTTTGACCAGCGTTACCGAATACTAACTAATTGTAAATTAAGGATTAATCCAATAAATTGCGTAACACATACTGCATGATGCCACCGTTGCGGTAGTACTGCGCCTCGCTTGGGGTGTCAATTCTGACGATCGCCTCAAAATCGACATTACCGGCTTTGACCATGACGGTTTTTGGAATCGTGCCGTCATTCAATGCCTCTATTCCCGAAATATCGAACTGCTCTTCGCCGGTCAGGCCCAGCGTTTCAATACTTTGGCCATCGGGAAATTGAAGTGGCAAAACACCCATGCCGAGCAGGTTAGAGCGGTGAATACGCTCGTATGATTCTGCAATTACGGCACGTACTCCCAGCAGAACAGTCCCTTTTGCCGCCCAGTCGCGCGACGAGCCGGAGCCATACTCTTTACCTGCAAGAATCACAAGGGGGGTATTTTCTTTCAGATAGCTGCGCGACGCATCGTAAATAGTGGTGACGGGCCCTTCATTTCGCGTGAAGTCGCGCGTGTAGCCACCCTCGGTTTCAGGGGCAAGTTGATTGCGAAGGCGCACATTGGCGAACGTGCCGCGAATCATGACCTCATGGTTGCCGCGTCGGGAGCCGTACGAATTGAAGTCGGCTGGTTCAACGCCATGCTCTTTCAAATATTGAGCCGCCGGCGAATTCTTGGCGATTGAGCCTGCTGGGCTGATGTGGTCGGTGGTAACCGAGTCGCCCAGCAGGGCAAGCACGCGTGCGTTTTTGATGTCGGAAACGGCATCGGGCCGGCGCGGCATATTCTCGAAATAGGGTGGCTTGCGTACATAAGTGGAGCTCCCTTCCCATTCGAACAATTGGCCTGAGGGTGTGGGGAGGGCCTGCCAGCGGTCGTCACCGGCAAAGACGTCGCGATAACCCTTGGCGTACATCTCTTCTGAGATCGCCTTATCAATGACCGCCTGAACCTCTGTGGTGGCGGGCCAGATATCTTTCAGATAAACGTCTTTTCCGTCGTGATCCTGTCCTAGAGGCTCGCGGTACATATCCAGATCCATTGTGCCGGCCAACGCGTAGGCAACAACGAGCGGCGGCGACATCAGGTAGTTCATTTTGACTTCGGGGTGGATTCGCCCCTCGAAATTCCGATTCCCTGACAGTACCGACACAACGGAAAGATCATTCTTTGTGATTGATTCACTGACTTCGGGAATAAGTGGCCCGGAATTGCCGATACAGGTTGTGCAGCCGTAGCCCACCAAATTGAAACCCAGTTCATCCAGATACGGAGTGAGCCCCGCACGCTCGTAGTAATCAGTGACGACGCGCGATCCCGGTGCCAAACTGGTTTTCACCCAAGGCTTGCGTTTCAAGCCTTTTTCGACCGCCTTTTTAGCCAGGAGCGCGGCGGCAATCATGACCGCCGGGTTTGACGTATTGGTGCAAGAGGTAATGGCGGCAATGGCAACGGCGCCATGATTTATTTTGCATTCGGTGCCGTCGGCAAATCGTACGGGCGCTCCGGCGGCGGGATCAACTTCTGCGTGTTCAGTATGATCGGTGGGTGTTGGCGAGCGTCCGGACTGGCTGTCTTGTGCAGGTGGGTCTGAAGCCGGAAAGGACTCTGCCACTGCCTTGTCGTAGCCAACGGGTTTGCCGCCGGGCAGTTCAATATAAGAAGACAGGGCGCTGCGGAAGGAGCTTTTGGAATCCGTTAAAGCAATGCGGTCTTGCGGGCGCTTGGGGCCGGCAATGGAAGGAACCACTGTCGACAAATCAAGCTCAAGCATCTCGGAGTAGCGGGGTTGCGCATTCGGGTCGTGCCAGAGCCCTTGTTCTTTCGCATATGCCTTGACCAATGCAATCTGCTCGTCGCTACGGCCTGTCAGTTGCATGTAGCGGAGGGTTTCTTCGTCGACCGGGAAAATGGCAATGGTTGAGCCGTATTCCGGACTCATATTGCCGATTGTGGCCCGGTTGGCCAGCGGAACCGATGCGACGCCGGGCCCGTAGAATTCCACGAACTTCCCGACAACGCGATGTTTGCGCAGCATTTCGGTAATGGTCAGGACCAGGTCGGTGGCGGTTGTGCCTTCGGGCAGGGAGCCGGTCAGCTTGAAGCCGACCACGCGTGGTATCAGCATGGAAATAGGCTGTCCCAGCATCGCCGCTTCGGCCTCGATGCCGCCGACACCCCAGGCAACAATCCCCAAACCGTTCACCATTGGGGTGTGCGAATCAGTACCGACACAGGTGTCAGGGTAGGCTTGTTTGGTGCTGTTCTGGTCTTTGGTGAAGACCACGCGGGATAAATGTTCGAGGTTCACCTGGTGAACGATGCCGGTTCCCGGCGGAACAACTTTGAAATTTTCGAAAGCGTTCTGGCCCCAACGCAAAAACTGATAGCGCTCAAGGTTACGCTTATATTCGATTTCAACGTTTTGTTCGAATGAGGTTTTTTGCCCGAACACATCGACAATAACGGAGTGGTCGATGACTAACTCTACGGGTGCAAGCGGGTTGATTCTGGTGGGGTCGCCACCCAGTTCTTTCACCGCTTCACGCATCGTTGCCAAGTCGACAACTGCGGGAACGCCGGTGAAATCCTGCAGAACAACCCGCGCCGGGGTGAACGCGATTTCGCGGTTCGGTTCTGCGCTTTCATCCCATCCGGCCAAGGCGCGAATATCGTCGGCGGTAACGTCTGAGCCATTTTCAGTACGTAATAAGTTTTCAAGCAGAATTTTCAAGCTGTACGGCAGGCTTGAGACATCAAGCCCGTCTCCCTTGACGGCATCCAGCCGATAAATTTCGTAGGACTCTTTGCCAACTTTGAGTGTTTGTTTGGCATCGAAGCTGTTTGGATGTGTCATGACGCGATCTCCTGAATATGGCAGGGCCGGGCGTTGGCCACGTATTACTAACTGTTAGCCCGTATCTTACACGTAGGGTTGATTGGTTTCACGCGGGCCTGTTCAGAATAACTTACCCGGCAGGCACGGCCCACACAACAACCGGGGGTTTCAAAGCGGCATGGTAGCGTGACACGTAATCTTCGAACGATTCGTTGTCGCTCTTTTCAATATCGATCTGGTCTATCAGTGATTGCGCGGTCAGGCGTTCGAATTCCGATTGGGTGGCTGCTTCCAGGGGTTCTCTTGTCAGTGCCTGGTGGTGCCGTCTGCTTTGGGCCAGCGTGAACTCCTGCAAGGATTTGCCAGAGTCCTCAAGCGCCAGCAACAGGCGTCCGGAGGGCGTTTCGTTGGCGTCGTCGAGCTTGACTTGCTGTGCCTGCAAGCTTTGGGTATGCGCGTTGGTTTGATAGGCGCGGTCTAGCATTTCTGCATAGGGCCCCATCCGCTCGAGTAGTTCGTGGCCCCAACTGGATAGCGGCACCGGCTTGTTTTGCCTGATCAGTTCCAGGCCCGGTTCGCGCCCGTGTTTTGCAACAACGGAAAAGTTGTTGCTGCTGTCGCGGCAGAACCCGTTATTGGGAAACATGGGGCTGTCTTCTGTTGCGCAGAACAAGAGGAATGTGTCCATGAATGCGCACGTTTGCGCACTGATTCCGATCGGGCATTCCGGGTCGATATCGAGGCAGCGCACTTCAATGTATTGCACGCCTCGCGCGGCAAGTGCCGCCGAGGGGCGCTCGCCTCTCTCAACTGCGCGCTTGGGGCGGATACTGGAATAGTATTCGTTTTCTATTTGCAACAGGTTTGTGTTGAGCTGAATCCACTGTTCACCACGATGGGTCCCCAACTCCTGATAGGGAGCCCATGGCGTGGTAACGGCATCATGCATGCGTTTGAGAAACGTTTCGATATCGTTGTAGCACAACTCAAGTTCCGATTGGGCCTTGTTGTTATAGCCCAGGTCGCTCATGCGCAGGCTGGTGGCATACGGCAAATAAAACGTGTCGGCGTCAAAGCGTTCAAGCTGATGAGAGCGGTTCAGCAGAAAATTTTCTGAAACGGCAGGCGACGCGCCGAACAGGTACATGAGTAACCAGGAATACCGGGTAAAATTCCGAATCAGGGCCAGATAACCGCGAGAACGGATTTCCTCAATGCCATGGCCTTCGGTGTTCAGTACCTGCCAGATTTCATCGGGTAAAGAAAAATTGTAGTGAACCCCGGCAATACATTGCATGGCTTTGCCATAGCGCTCGGCCAGGCCACGACGATAAACATGTTTGAGCATGCCTGTATTTGACGGGCCGTACCAGGCAATAGGGATATCGGCTTCGGGCGGCAGCAAAGGAGGCATCGACTGATTCCAGATCAGCTCGTTGTTTAATTTGCCGGCTACAAAGCGATGGATGTCGCATAATTCGCCACGCAGGGATTTTATGTTTGCGTGCGTTTCGGTGATGAGCTCCAGAAGCGCTTCTGCGTAATCGGTGGTAATTTTCGGGTGCGTCAGTGCGCTGCCTAATTGGGACGGGTGAGGAGTAAGCGCCAGCTTTCCTTGCTCGTCGACACGCAGTCCCTCTTTTTCGATACCCCGAAGGATTCCGGTCAGAATCCCGGTGTGGGGGCGCAGCAAGGCATTTCGTTCTGAGCTTGATGACATGTGAATCGTTTTGTTTTCTGGTTGTTAGCGGCGGATTTTACCTGAGTCGCCCGGTGGGCGTTACTTTTAAGTAATGCAAGGCCGGCGGTTAAGGACAAGTCTCTAATCTTAGGGGAAAGTGTAGTGTTTTTGCGAGTTTTATGTGCAGTGGTTGCCTCGGTTACGCTGGTTGCCTGTTCGCCTGAATATAACTGGCGTGAGGTCGGAATTTCCGGTTCCGGGGTCACGGTGATTTTCCCTGACAAACCTAAGGTGGACGAAAAGCGTTTTGTTTTCGAGGGTGAGACGCTTGTTTTGTCGATGACAGGTACCACAGTAAAGAATGCGATCTTTGCAGTTGGTCATGCACCGTTAAGCGCGGGCATTCAGGCAGATGAAACAGCGCGACAGGCGCTTTACCAGCAAGTGGTTGGCTCTTTCTTCAGTAATTTCGATCAACCGGTACCTAACCCGTTGCCCGCCACGGGTGAGCTTTTTGTCGTAACGGGAGAAGGGCCTAATGGAGGGATGCAACTGTCGGCCAAAGTGTGGATGTTTCCTGACCATTTGCTTGAGGTCATTGTTGTCGCGCCAAAGTCGAATTTTCCTGAAGAGCAGGCCAGGGAATTTTTTTCGGGCGTTGCTTTCTAGAGGCTGATTCAGGTCTTGGGTAACGAGGACCCCGGGCTTTGCTCCTCTTGGTGTCGAGGCAAATAGCCGGCCCCCAGTGCTTTAACAAGCGCCGCCTGACGCCTGTTGGTGTCGAGCTTTGAGTACGCTTCTCTGATATGGTAGTTCACCGTGCTTTCCGAGATCATGAGAATTTGGCCGATTTCCAAACTGGTTTTGCCATAACTTGCCCAATAAAGGCATTGAGTCTGACGGGGAGTAAGCGGGGAATTCACTTTCTTGCAATGATCCGCAAAATCAGGTTGTTCGCACATGGTCTGTTTTTCTTATAAATTGTTCGAAAATATTTATTATGTTTTTAATGTACCAATATTTATGGCAATCGTAAAATCAGTGGTCAAGGCGTGTGGGTTTTGCAGTTTGCCGGTTTGCCTCTGGAACTTTCAGACGGTAGTGTTAGAATCAAAAAATTCCGTTTTCAGCGCCGATTTGCTTGATCTGCTTGCGGGCGCGCGATAAATCCAGCTAAAGAGGTCCGAATATGACCCAATCAACTGATAATTTTCCAAAACAGCCAAACAGCACATCAATACCAGCAGGGTCTGTCGGCATTGTTTCTCCCGAATATATTGATTTCAATGAGCCGTTGGCGTTAGCCAGCGGGCAGGTCTTGCCGCAGTACACCTTGGCGGTGGAAACATACGGCACGCTAAACCGCGATCGCAGCAACGCAGTGCTGGTCTGCCATGCCTTGAACGCATCTCATCATGTAGCAGGTCTTGCCGCCGATAATCCCAAGGACATCGGTTGGTGGGACAACATGGTGGGGCCGGGAAAAGCACTGGATACCAACCGTTTTTTCGTCATTGGCGTCAATAATATTGGCTCATGCTTCGGTTCAACGGGGCCGGCCAGTATCAACCCCGATACCGGCAAACCATGGGGCGCAGCTTTCCCGATGTTGACGGTCAAGGATTGGGTGCACGCGCAGGCGCGGTTGGCCGACTATTTCGGTATACAGAAATTCGCGGCCGTCATGGGCGGCTCCTTGGGTGGAATGCAGGCGCTCGGATGGGCCATCACGTGCCCGGAGCGTGTGGAGAACTGCATCGTTATTGCCAGTACGCCGCGCTTGTCGGCGCAGAACATTGGTTTTAACGAGGTGGCGCGCCGCGCCATTATTACGGATCCTGATTTCCACGGAGGCGATTACTACGCCCATGATACGGTGCCACGGCGCGGGTTGTCGCTGGCCAGAATGGTAGGCCATATTACGTATTTGTCGGATGATGACATGGCGGCAAAATTCGGCCGCACGCAGCGTGCACCGGCCGAAAATGGCGAGTTTCATTACGGCTACGACGTCGAGTTCGAGGTGGAGTCGTATCTGCGCTACCAGGGCGAGAAGTTTTCCAACTATTTCGACGCCAACACGTATTTGCTGATTACGCGTGCGCTCGATTACTTTGATCCGGCGCGTCATCATAATGGCGACCTGGCAAAATCACTATCCACAGCCACCGCTAATTTTCTTTTGGTTTCGTTTACAACCGATTGGCGTTTTCCGCCTTCGCGTTCGCGGGAAATGGTTCAGGCGCTGCTGAAAAATCACTTGCCGGTGACGTACGCTGAAATCGACGCGCCGCACGGTCACGATGCGTTCTTGCTCGACGATCGCCGTTATCACGCCGTAATGCAAGGTTATTACGATCAAATCGCCCGCGAGCTTGGTTTGGGTGAGCGTGTCGAAACAGTGGGGGTGCTGGCATGAAACAGTCTATTGCGTTCAAGGGCGACATGACCACCCGCCCGGATTTGCAGCGTATTGGTGGCTGGATTGAACCCGGCAGTCGTGTGCTTGACCTGGGGTGTGGCGACGGCACGCTGTTGGCGTACTTACGCGACCACAAACAAGTCAGTGGGGCCGGTGTGGAATTCGATGATGAGTGCGTTATTGCCTCAGTTAGAAGGGGGGTGCGTGTAATTCAGCAGAACCTGGAAGAAGGGCTGGCGTTATTCGATGATCAACAGTTTCACTCCGTTGTGCTGTCTCAAACGCTGCAGTCGATGCACCGCACCGAACATATTTTGCGTGAAATGGCGCGCGTTGCGCGTTACGGCATTGTGTCGTTCCCCAACTTCGGTTACTGGAGTCATGGCTTGTCTATTTTGGCCGGGCGCATGCCGGTAACAGGAGAAATGCCCTACCAGTGGTATAACACGCCCAACATTCATTTATGCACCATGCGCGATTTCGAAGATCTGGCGCGCAAGTTGGGTTTGCGGGTTACGCACGTGGCCGCCTTCAACCGGCAAAATGAAATCCACCGTTTCAAAAGTTGGCGCAGTACGTTGGTTGTTTACCGGTTTGAGTCACCCTTTCAGCAACCGACCGGTTCCTGACAAAGGGGGTTGTTATTTCTCTATTTAAAAGCGTCTATGCCAGTTCGCGGGTTTATCCGCTATTGGTGCTGGGGTTCGCCAGTGGCTTACCGCTGGCTTTAACCAGCGGCACTTTACAGGCGTGGGCCACGGTCGATGGCGTATCTCTGCAGAGCATTGGTTTTCTCACGCTGGTGGGAACGGCATATACGCTTAAGTTCCTGTGGGCGCCGCTGGTTGATCGTTACGCACCGGCCTTTTTGGGGCGTCGTCGAAGTTGGATGTTTTTCAGTCAGGTTTTGCTGGCGTTTTTTATTGCCGGGATGGGCTTTCTGGCACCGTCTTCGCATTTGGGCCTGTTGGCGGTGTTTGCGGTTATCGTTGCTTTCTTGTCGGCCACCCAAGACATCGCTTTCGATGCGTACAGTACTGATGTACTGCGAGACCAAGAGCGGGCCGCCGGGGCGGCATTGAAAGTGTTGGGTTACCGTTTGGCCATGATTGTGTCCGGCGGGCTTGCGCTGGTTCTGGCCGGAACCTGGTTGGGCTGGCAGTATACCTATGTGCTCATGGGCTTGTTCATGCTGGTATGCGCCGTTGCCACGGTGCTTGCGCCTGAGCCGGAGGTTGTGGCAAAAGCGCCCCGGACACTGGGCCTGGCGGTCGTTGAGCCCTTGAAAGAGTTTTTCAGCCGGCGCGGGGCCGTTCTCATTCTGGTATTGATCGTACTTTATAAGCTCGGCGACGCGTTTGCCGGGGCACTGTCAACCACGTTTCTCATCCGTGGCGCCGGGTTCAGCATGGAAGAAGTCGGAACGGTCAATAAGATTTTCGGCTTGGCGGCGACGATTGTCGGCGCCCTTGCAGGTGGCAGCATCATGTCCAGAATGGGCCTGTATCGGGCCTTGATGTTGTTCGGTTTGCTTCAGGCGGTGTCTAATTTCGGCTACTGGGTGCTGGCTGTCACACCGCCGCACTTGTATTCCATGGGTCTGGTGGTGGCGGTAGAGAATATTTGCGGCGGGCTGGGCACGGCGGCGTTTGTTGCCTTGCTTATGGCCTTGTGCAATCAGCAGTTTTCCGCCACGCAGTTTGCTTTGTTGTCTGCCTTGTCGGCCGTAGGGCGAACTTATCTGGCGGGGCCGCTGACCCCGCCAATTGTATTGGCACTCGGATGGCCAGTATTTTTTATCATGACGGTTTTTATTGCCTTGCCTGGCTTGGCGTTGTTGTGGTTCAAACGTGCCGAGATCAGGGCGCTCGACCATACGAATAGTTGAGGGATATTTTATGTTGCGTGTCATTTCGGCGAATTTGAATGGTGTTCGATCCGCTCACCGGAAAGGTTTTTTCGACTGGCTGCCCGAACAGCAGGCTGATTTTGTATGTGTGCAGGAGCTTAAAGCGCAAGCACCCGACATGACAGAGCCGATGCACTCCCCAGACGGATATCATGGGTATTTTCATTACGCCCAGAAAAAAGGCTACAGTGGCGTGGGCATCTATGCGCGACAAGCGCCGGATCAGGTGATCGAGGGTCTGGGTGTACCGCAGATCGATGCAGAGGGCCGCTATATCGAGCTGGTATACAACGGTTTTTCCATGATTTCGGTTTATCTTCCCTCGGGCTCCAGTGGCGATCACCGTCAAAGTGCCAAATATCACTTTATGGAGTGTTTTTACAGTCATTTGGCGGATTTGGCTGCCGCCGGGCGGCGCGTCATTTTATGTGGCGACTGGAATATCGCTCATAAAGAGATCGACATCAAGAACTGGAAAGGTAATCTGAAAAATAGCGGATTTCTACCCGAAGAGCGGGCATGGCTGACCAAGGTGTTCGACGAGTTGGGCTGGGTCGATGTGTATCGTCGTTTGTATCCCGAAGCGACCGGCGATGCCTATACGTGGTGGAGCAATCGGGGTCAGGCCCGGGCGAACAATGTGGGCTGGCGTATTGATTATCAAATTGCCACGCCGGAGATTGCCGTTACGGCTCAGCAGGCATCCATCTACAAGGACAGCTGGTTCAGTGACCACGCACCGCTCACGATCGATTACGACACGACATTGTTCGTTTAGAAAATCTTTAAAAGTCTGCCATGCAAGGAATTAAGCGTAAAGTCGTTCATGTGTCACTCTATGAAACGATTGCTATTTTACTGACCGGCGTCGTTTTTTATTTGTTGGGCTTTAGTGTGTTCGATTCCTGGGTGGCATCGGTTGCAGCCTCGGGTATTGCCGTACTCTGGAATCTCGTATGGAATACCTTGTTCGAATATTGGGAGGCACGGCAGGTTAAGAAAGGGCGAAGTACGCTGCGGCGTATTGCGCATGCGGTGGGCTTCGAAGGTGGGCTGGTCGTGTTTTTGGTGCCCTTTTTCGCCTGGTGGTTAAGCGTTTCGTTATGGGAGGCATTTGTTCTTGATGCTGCCCTGCTGATCTTCTTTTTGGTGTACACCTTTGTATTTACGCGAGTGTTTGATCATGTGTTTGGCCTTCCGGCATCGGCCTTGTCCGCTGCCGACGGTGAGGGCGTCGTCAAGAAGCTATAAGTCGAGCCTATTCGTAAAGACAGTAGCGATTTTTTCCAAGATTCTTGGCACGGTACATGGCGGTATCGGCGTGAGACAGCAGGACAGACGGGCTGAGTGCTTCGTAGCCGAAGAATGCAATACCAATGGATAGGCTGATTTTAAGTTCGTGCCCATCGATATTGAAGGGGGCGCTGATTGCGTCCAAGTACTGTTGAGCCAGCCGTTGTGCGTCTTCAACCGGTGCCTTGAGGTCGGTCAGTACAATAACGAACTCGTCTCCGCCCAGGCGCGCAACCGTATCAGTCTGGCGCCGCCCCGACAAAAGACAACGCGCAACTTCGATAAGCAAGCGGTCGCCCATGTCGTGCCCGAAATTGTCGTTTATGGGCTTGAATCCGTCGAGATCGCAAAACAGAACCGCGCCGCAGGCATGATGGCGTTGCGCCACTTCAAGACTATGCTGAAGGCGTGACATGAGCATTGTGCGGTTGTAAAGCTTGGTCAGTGCGTCGTGGGTCGCCATGTAGGCCAGCTTGGCTTCATTGCGTTTCAATGAGGCTTCCTGCTCCTGGATTCTTGTGACCAGCAGATTGAATTGCCTGATCAGCGCGCCGGCTTCGTCTTTTCCGTCGTCGGCCAGGGCGTGCAGTGATTTTTTTCCCGAGGCCATATCGCCGATTGCCTGCGTTGTCCGGTCAAGACGGCGAAATACGTGTGGCAGGAAAAGAAGCAGACACGTCAATGCGATTGCGGCCAATAATGTGCCGGCGACGACAACATACCTGGTAATGGCTTTAATGGGCGAATAGGCTTTTTCAATGGGTATGCGCGACACGACAAACCAACCTGTACTGGGTACCGACTGAATGCCAACCATTTCTTCTACACCTTGGGCATTAGTAGTTACGCCGGATCCACGATAGCCTTGCATCGCTTTATCGTGCAGCACGTTAATGCCTGGCGCGGGTGTGTTTTTTAAAATCAAGGCAGGGTCACTGGCACCCAGGAACTGTTGATCTTGCGGTGAAATGATCAGGTAGCTGCCATCGTTCCCCCATTCCTGGGCATTCAATTCTTGCAGAAAGCCGGCAGCGTCAAGCCGCGTCAGGCCAATCAGCACCGCTGTTACGGCACCACTACGGTCGCGAACGCCAACGCCAAATGCGATCATTGCCGCATCTGTGTCGGCATCGTTGAAAGCGGGGCTGATTTTGGGTTCACCCGAGTTCAGGATGTTTTGCAGCAATGGGCCGTTGCTAAATAGCGCTTCCCGGTAATTTGCAATGGTTGCGGGGCCAACGGTTGAGTGCACTGTGTGGTCTTGGCCGATCAGTATCATGCCGGAGCGAAAGAAAGGGCTGGTTGTTTGCGCTCGAATCAGCCATTTTTGAACAATGTCTGTTTCGTCCTGCAAATCATGCGGATACGTAGCCGCAATGCGCGCAAGCGTTTCTTTGCGTGCCCGCACTTTCTGGTCTACTTCGTCGGCTATGTATGAGGCGATTGAAAGCTGTTGTGCGGAGACTAAATCGCGAATTTCCTCTTGGGCCAGTGGCAGAACCACTAAAAACCGGAACAGGCACCCGAATGAGATCAGCGCAACGCACAGCGAAATAATGCGGAACTTGATTGAGTGAATATTCACTTTGTGGAACCGTTCTGTTTATTCTGTTTTTTTGGGTATCGATACGATCAACCGAATCGAAAGCTTGAGGCGGTGATGTTTGCAAATGCGGTCACTTCATGATGAACACAAACGCCGGGTTCATTTTCCGCTGCACCTACTGCGACCATGAGGGGCAGTAAATGATCTTCTCTTGGATGGGCACGCCGGGCTGCCGGAGCAGTCTCCCATAATTTAAGTTGATTGGTGCGTTCTGTAACCGAGCTGCTGACAAGCACCTTTTGTAGCCAGGCATCAAATTGCGCAGACGGCTCAGCGCCGATTGTGCGGATTTCGCGCAGGTTGTGATAGCTCAGGCCGCTTCCCAGAATCAGAATGTTCTTTTGCCTTAATGGGGCAAGTGCACGCCCGAGTGCCAAATGCAATTCGGGATCGAAGTTGGTTTCAATTGAAAGCTGCACAACCGGAATGTCGGCTGCGGGAAACATCACATGAAGCGGAACAAACGCCCCGTGATCGAAACCACGCTGGTTGTCGATGGCAATGGGCAGGCCTGCCTCGCCAACAAGCTGCACCAGCTCGTGCGCCAGGTCTGGTGAGCCCGGGGCGGGGTACCTTACCTGGTAAGTGTGCTCGGGAAAATTGTAGTAATCGTAGTACATGGGCGGGTTTGGGCTGCCCATAACCAGGAACGTGCCGTTACCTTCCCAATGCGCCGAGACCATAATAATGGCATCGGGCTTTTTACTCAGTTGCCGGGGGATATCCTGCAGCGCCTTGGTAAGGACAGCGTATTTTTCGCGGGCCTCCGGCATGTATGGCCAGGGCCCGCCGCCGTGCGAGAGATAGTAAACGGGTGTCTGCTTCATGATCGCTGTGATGTTTCATCTTGTAAATAAGACAATCATAACGCGCTTGTGTTTCCCGCTCGCTGTGGATGAACCGTTAGCTTATCTTTCCTTTTCGTACGCCGTCGACGCTCCAGGCACCGGGGCCGGCAAAAATGAGGTAGAAGAAAATGAAGCAGAACAGGACTGCGGCCTCTCCCCGGTTCAGCAGGGGTAGAAAGAATTGACCTTGCGAGGCAACGTGGCCGATGAAGTAGGCGGCTGCACACATGCCTGATGCAATAAACGCCGAGAAACGGGTGAAAAGACCAATAAAGACAAGAAAACCGAACACAACTTCGATAATGCCCGCCAAACCAACCAGCGACATAATCTGCAGGTTGTCGAACATGGATACGTGAGGAATGCCGAATAGTTTTGCCGAGCCGTGCCAGAAAAAGAGGTAGCCCGTTACGATTCTGAGTACCCCCAGGATACGAGGCGCCCAAAGTGTGCAGGTATTTTCCATATTGATTCCTTGTCAGAATGAGTAAAACGGAGTCGAGCATTGAAACGACGTCACAAGCAGAGAACCAACTGCTCAGGCTTTGTGTGGTCGGGCTAAGTTTAAAGGAAGACAGTTGCTTTTGGCGACATTCATAGGCCCGAATGCGCAATAATGTTGTTTTTGTTTAATTATTGAAATGCACATCTATGACCCAATCAAGCTCCCGTAATGATTTTGTTCGCTTCTCTCTAGAGCAGGGTGTACTGAAGTTTGGCCAGTTCCGTGTTAAATCCGGTCGCATGAGCCCTTACTTTTTCAACGCCGGGCTGTTCAATTCCGGTTTTACGGTGGGTCGCCTTGCCGGGTTCTACGCCCAGGCGCTGGTCGATTCCGGCATTAACTTCGACATGTTGTTCGGGCCTGCCTACAAGGGTATTCCACTGGCAGCGGCTACCGCCGTTGCGTTGGCTGCCCACCCCGGCATGGGTGGCCGGGATGTGCCATTTGCCTTCAATCGTAAAGAAGCAAAAGACCACGGCGAAGGGGGATCTTTGGTCGGGGCGCCCTTGCAGGGACGCGTTGTGATTATCGACGACGTGATTACAGCGGGTACTTCGGTGCGCGAATCTGTTGATTTGATTCGGGGTGCAGGCGCTGAGCCGGCTGCGGTACTGATCGCGCTGGACCGCATGGAAAGGGCCGGGCCCGACAGCGCGCTTTCCGCACATTCCGCCGTGCAGGAAGTATCACAACGTTATGGTATTCCGGTTGTCAGCATTGCTTCGCTAAGCGACATTATGCAATTGCTCGATCATGATGCCGGTTTCGCTGAACATCGCGAAGCTGTAGCGGCATACCGGGCCAAATACGGTGTTGTATAAGCCCGGCTGCAACGCGGTCATTTAGCCCAGCTTCTCTTTTAGCAAGGTATTCACCTGTTGCGGGTTAGCCTTGCCCCTGGCTGCCTTCATGACCTGGCCCACCAGCGAGTTAAATGCTTTCTGCTTGCCGGCGCGATATTCTTCGACGATGGCAGGGTTGTCTGCCAGAACGTCGTCGATCATCTTGCCGATGGCGCCGGTGTCGCTAATCTGCTTCAAGCCTTTTGCATCAATGATGGCGTCCGGGTCGCCGTCATTTTCGCCTTCCCACATCGCGGCGAATACGTCGCGGGCGATTTTGTTTGAAATGGTGCCGTCGATGATGCGGTTGATCAGGGCTGAAAGCCGGGCCGGCTTGACCGGTGTCTGGTCAATGGACATTTCGTCGCGGTTCAATGCCGCCGATACTTCCCCCAGTACCCAGTTGGCAGCCAGTTTTGCCTGCTCGCCCGGCAGACCGGCCGCAGTCTGCTCGAAATAATCGGCCAGGTTTCGATCGATCGTTAACTGTGCTGCATCGTAGGGGGTGAGCCCCAGGTCGTCCTGGAAGCGGCGTTTCTTGGCTTGCGGCAATTCGGGCATGCTTTGCAGTACACGCTCGACCCAGTCTGATGTGATGACCAGCGGTGGCAGGTCGGGATCGGGGAAGTAACGGTAGTCGTCGGAATCCTCCTTGCTGCGCATGCTGCGGGTTACGTCTTCATCTGCATCGTAAAGGCGGGTTTCCTGGCGAATGACGCCTCCGTCTTCAATTATTTCGATTTGGCGCTGTGCCTCGTATTGAATGGCTCGCTCAAGAAAACGGAAGGAATTCAGATTCTTGATTTCGCAACGTGTGCCGAATGCCTCTTGGCCTTTGGGCCGAACCGATACGTTTGCATCGCAGCGAAACGAGCCTTCCTGCATGTTGCCGTCGCAAATACCCAGCCAGACCACCAAACCATGAAGGGTGCGGGCGTATGCAACGGCTTCAGCAGCCGAACGCATTTCCGGTTCAGTCACAATCTCCAGCAATGGCGTGCCCGCGCGGTTCAGGTCAATCCCGGACGCCGGCCGGCCATTGGCATCGGTGTAGCTGTCATGAAGTGATTTGCCTGCGTCTTCTTCAAGGTGTGCCCGGGTCAGGTTCACTGTTTTTTCCACATCGCCAAGCTGGAAATGGATTTTCCCGCCCTGGACAACCGGTATCTCGAACTGACTGATCTGATAGTTTTTCGGCAGATCCGGATAGAAATAGTTTTTGCGTGCGAAAACAGAATGCGGTGCGATATGCGCATCGACCGCCAAGCCAAATTGAATGGCTCGTTCAACGGCTCCTCTGTTCAGAACCGGCAGACTACCCGGCAACGCCATGTCAACTTCGTTGGCCTGGGTGTTGGGCAGTGCGCCATAGCGGGTGCTGCTGCTGGAAAAGATTTTGGATTCGGTAGACAACTGGGCGTGTGTTTCAAGCCCGATAACGATTTCCCATTCCATTATTTTTGATCCGGTTTGCGTTGATGCCAGTCGGTAATGCCCTGGTAGCGGTCGGCAACGGCTAACAGTTGACCTTCGGTGAAATAATTGCCGATGAGTTGCAGGCCGATGGGCAGTGTGCCGTTTTGCCCTCCGAACCCGCAGGGAATCGACATGGCCGGTAGGCCCGCCAGACTCACGCCAAGTGTGTAGACATCAGCCAGCCAGTCGGCTGTGGGGTCGTCGCGGTTTTCTCCGATTTTTTTTGCAACGGAGGGCGTAACCGGCCCCATGATGACATCGCATTTTTCGGCATATGCCTGGCGAAAGTCGTCTGCGATCATCCGGCGTACGCGCTGCGCTTGAAGATAATACGCGTCGTAATAGCCGTGGCAGAGCACGTAGGTCCCCACCATAATGCGTCGTTTGACCTCGTCGCCGAACCCTTCGGCACGAGAACGGCTGGTCATTTCCTCAAGGTTGCCGTAATCGGCCGCACGCAGCCCATAACGCACGCCGTCGTAGCGAGACAGGTTGCTTGAGGCTTCGGCGGGTGCAATAACGTAATAAGCAGGAATGGCCAGTTGTGTTCGCGGCAATGAAATTTCCACCCTGACGGCGCCCAGACTCTCGTATTGCTTGAGTGCGGCTTCAACGGCATTGGCGATGTCGGACGACAGGCTTTCGTTGAAATATTCTTTAGGTACGCCAATGCGCAAACCTTTAAGTGGTTGGGTGCTTTGGTCGGAAAAGCCGGCCTGGCTGCTGTCGTAAGCCTGGCGAATCCGCCCGGGCTGGTTGGCGACGCCGTCGCACGTTTGAAGGCTGGTTGAGTCGCGTTCGTCGAAGCCGCCCATGATATCGAGGATGTCGACCAGGTCATTGGCGTTACGGGCAATGGGGCCTGCCTGATCGAGACTCGATCCGAAGGCGATCATGCCGAACCGGGAAACTGTGCCATAAGTGGGTTTGATGCCGCTTACGCCGCACAGGGCGGCAGGCTGGCGTACCGAACCGCCGGTGTCGGTACCGGTTGTGGCGGGCACAATGCCTGCGGCCACGGCTGCAGCCGACCCGCCCGATGAGCCGCCCGGCACTGCCTCGGGATCCCACGGGTTGCGGCACGTGCCGAAAGCCGAATTTTCATTGCCCGACCCCATTGCGAATTCATCGCAGTTGAGTTTGCCCACCGATACCGTGCCTGCTTCTTTCAGGCGATGGACTACCGTGGCGTCGAACGGACTGGCGTAGTTTTCAAGCATTTTGCTTGCCGCTGTTGTTTTCCAGCCCCGGGTCACAAAGATGTCTTTGTGGGCGATGGGAATGCCTGTTAGCGGGCCGCCTTCGCCGCGCTCAAGTAAAACGTCGGCATGTTTGGCTTGTTCTAGCGTGAGTTGTTCGTCGATATGCAGAAAGGCATTCAGGTTCGCACATTGCTTTGCCTGAGTTAATGAGGCCTGTGCAAGCTCGCGTGCACTGATTTTGCGGTCGCGCAGCGCGTTGCCAAGTTCTGCGATACTGGAGTACGGGAAATGAGAGGACATATTGAGCGTGATCTGTATCGGGCTTATTCAATGACTTTAGGCACCAGGAACAGACCTTCCTCGCTGGCCGGGGCGTTGGCCATGAGGTGGTCGCGTTGTTCCGTTGGTTGGGGTGGGGCGGCGGTATCTTCGCGCAGGCGAGCCGAAACATCCTGATGCGCCGATAATGGATGCGCCATAGGTTCGATGCCGGTTGTGTCGATGGCCTGCAGTTGCTCTATAAGGCCCATGATACCGTTGAGTTCATTTTCCATACGCGTTTGTTCGGTGTTCGACAGCGCAATGCGGGCAAGTCGTGCCACGCGGGAAACATCATCTTGTGTAATTGCCATTCAGAGAATCCGCGAAAATTGTTGGGTGCCGGTGTTCCGGGCAGGTAAAAAAGTATGACCCTACTGGTGAAAACCCGTTACTAAAAATGAATGGGGCATTGAAGCCCCTGTTGAAATTGAATTATAAGTTATCATTTACGGCTAATTCAGTTAATTGAGCTGGCGCACGCGTGTTAAGCTTCGAAAATCGGCCTGAAGCCGCCGATTGCCTAAGTTTGAATAGGCGTCGGCCCGGGTTGTTGCTTTGCATAGTAGCGCCAAATTAACCGGCTTTCTCTCAATATCTAGATATTACTGAGCGCACATGTTCGGATTTCTCCGCAGTTATTTCTCCAGTGATATGGCCATCGACCTGGGTACGGCCAACACACTCATTTATGTTCGTGGCAAAGGTATCGTACTCGACGAGCCGTCTGTTGTTGCGATTCGCCACGACGGTTCCCCCAACGGCAAGAAGATAATTCAGGCCGTGGGGCGCGAGGCCAAGCAAATGCTGGGTCGTGTGCCTGGCAATATTGAAGCCATCCGCCCCATGAAAGACGGGGTTATTGCCGACTTCACCGTCACCGAGCAAATGCTCAAGCAGTTTATTCGCATGGTGCATCCGGGCAGCATGTTTGCACCCAGCCCGCGCATTATCGTGTGTGTGCCGTGCGGGTCCACTCAAGTCGAGCGTCGCGCAATTCGTGAGTCTGCGCTTGGCGCGGGCGCCAGCCAGGTTTACCTCATCGAAGAGCCCATGGCTGCCGCCATCGGCGCGGGCCTGGGTGTTTCCGATGCCAGTGGTTCCATGGTTGTCGATATCGGGGGCGGCACCACCGAGGTCGCGGTTATTTCGCTGGGCGGCATGGTCTACAAAGGCTCTGTGCGTGTTGGTGGCGATAAATTCGACGAAGCCATCATTAACTACATTCGCCGCAATTACGGCATGCTTATTGGTGAACCCACCGCCGAGTACATCAAGAAGGAAATCGGTTCGGCCTTTCCCGGCGCGGAAATACGCGAGATCGAAGTGAAGGGCCGTAACCTTTCGGAAGGTGTGCCGCGCAGTTTCTCGGTTTCATCCAACGAAATTCTTGAGTCACTGACCGACCCGCTGAATCAAATTGTTTCGGCGGTAAAAACAGCATTGGAACAAACCCCGCCTGAGCTAGGCGCCGATATCACTGAAAAAGGGATCGCGCTCACAGGTGGTGGTGCGCTGTTGCGTGATCTCGATCGCCTTTTGCAGGAAGAAACGGGGTTGCCTGTGATTGTGGCCGACGATCCACTAACTTGCGTTGTGCGTGGATGCGGTGAGGCTCTTGAACATCTGGAACGCTTAGGTACAGTGTTTATTTACGATTAAGCTCAAGACGGTGCGGCCTTGAACGATGCAGCAGAATGCGACTCTTCGATTATTCAAGCGGGGGCCAACGGCGGAGTTCCGCTTGTTGGTCATTCTGGTGCTATCGCTTGTACTGCTGGTGGTCGACGCCCGCTGGAAGGTATTTGAGCCCGCCCGGCAAGCTGTTTCAGTTTTGATTTATCCGTTTCAGCGCGCCGCGATGGCCCCGCGTGATTTAATCGAAGGGGTGCGCAGTTGGACCAACGCCGCAACGGTTGCCAAGGAAGAAAAAGAGGCGCTGCAGCGCCAGCGGATTGAACTGGCGCAGCTTGCCAGTCATGCCGCTCAGTTGGCAACCGAGAACCAGCAATTGCGCCGGCTTTTGAATGTAACCGCACCCGCCGAACAGCAATCGGTTGCCGTTGAGGTTTTATATGAACCTGCAAACCCTTACACCCGCCACCTTATTTTCAACAAGGGGTCCGATAGCGGCATTGCTTCGGGAATGCCTGTCATCGACGAGGGGGGCGTTGTTGGCCAGGTCGTGCGTGTTACGCCTTTTACCTCGGAAGCGGCATTGATTACCGACGAAAAGGTGTCCGTACCTGTTCAGGTCGTACGCAACGGTTTGCGACTTATCGCTTTTGGCGGCAATCCGGCGGGAAAAATCGAAGCACGGTTCCTGCCTTTGAATGCCGATGTACGTGCGGGGGATACTTTGGTCACAAGCGGTATTGGAGGTCTGTTTCCCGCGGGTCTGGCGGTTGCCCGGGTCGACGAGGTCCGTCGCGATGTGGTCAGTGGTTTTGCGGTTGCGGTCGCTACGCCTTTGTCGCACCCAGAGCGTTATCGGCATTTTCTAGTGCTCTTGTCGGAACAGTCTGAACTTTTATCGGAAGTGGAGCCCTAAGTTATGGCATCGCGTGGAAATGGTTCCAAGTCCTCGTTATCCGCTCTAACGCCAATTGATACCCGTTCGTTTGGACGTTCATCCAGTTTTTTACTGGTGTGGGGATCCATTCTCATTGTCTGGCTTGCTTCGCTGGCGTCCTGGCGTGTGTGGCCTTATGCGCCGGATTTGTTGCTTCTCGTGCTGTTGTTCTGGTGTCTGCATGAGCCGCGGCGTGTGGGCTTGTTCACGGCCTTTATGTTTGGTCTTTTAATGGATGTCCATGATGCCGGCCCATTGGGGGGGCACGCGCTTGTTTACGGTTTGGCCGCCTATGGTGTGGTAACGCTCAGTCGCCGTCTGCAACGCTTTAATTCGGTCGTGCAGGCGATTCATATTTTGCCTGTGTTGCTGCTGGTACAAATGGTTTATATCCTGATCAGTTCCTGGCTGGCCGGGCATTGGTTGGGGTGGGCATGGCTTGTCTCGGCCGTGTTCACGGCTGCGTTGTGGCCGGTTGCCGATATATTGCTGCACTATTTGCCTCATCGGTTGCACGAAGAGCTGGACGGCAGCAACGCTTAATTTTATTGTCGGCGGGTATGTTCGAATTCAAGAAAACCTCTCATGAGCAAAAACGCAAAATCTTATTGCGTTTGTGGGTTGCGGGCGTTCTTGTGCTTGTTTGTTTCTTTTTGCTTGTAGGCCGTTTGTGGTATCTGCAGGTTGATCGTTATGAGGGGCTGGCAGCCAGGGCCGATGAAAATCGTATTGCCGTTGTCCCGATACCGCCCAGAAGGGGTGAGATTCTTGATCGCAATGGCGTGGCGCTGGCGCGCAATTATCGTGATTACACGCTTGAGGTCGTTCCAGCCGAAGTCTCCGATCTGAAAGGGATGCTGACCTCGCTTTCGCAATTGGTTTATATCAGCCCGACAAGTCAGAAGCGATTCATGCAGCGTGTTAATCAGTCCGGGCGCTACGCCCGGGTAATGCTGCGCAATAATCTGAACGAAACCGAAGCGGCGTGGTTCGCAGCGCACGCATATAAGTTTCCGGGTGTGACCCTAAACGCGCGCTGGGTTCGCGAGTATCCTTTTGGCGCAAGCGCGGCCCATGTTCTGGGGTACGTGGGCCGCATTTCCGAGCAGGATCTGGAGTATCTTGATCGGGAGGGGCTGCTGGGGAATTACCGCGGCACGCATAATATCGGCAAGAAAGGCATTGAAAAGACCTGGGAACACGTGTTGCATGGCCAAACCGGTGTCGAGGAGGTTGAAGTCACGGCAACCGGCCGGCCGGTGCGATCTTTGCGACGAAAAGATCCGGTTCCGGGAGCAGACCTGGTTCTGTCGCTGGATTTGGGTTTACAGCAGCTTGTTGAGCGGGAGTTCGAAGGAAAGCGGGGCGCGCTGGTTGCAATTGAACCCGAGACGGGCGAGATACTGGCTTTTGTCTCCGCACCCTCGTTCGACCCCAATCTGTTCATCGATGGTATCGATGTGGATAACTGGCGCATGCTTAACGAGTCGCAGGACCACCCTTTAATTAACCGGCCGTTGTATGGTACTTATCCTATCGGGTCGACCTACAAACCGTTTGTGGCATTGGCGGCGCTGGAGCTTGGCGTGAGAGACGCCGAAACCAAAATTTATGATCCCGGTTATTTCGAGTTGGGCCGCCAACGCTTTCGCAACGCGGGCTCGATTGCCTACGGCCAAACCGATATGCATCGGGCGCTGGTTAAATCGTCGGATACCTATTTTTATTCACTGGGGCCTGAAATCGGCGTGAATGCACTGCACGACTTCAGCCAGCAGTTCGGGTTCGGGCAATATACGGGTATTGATCTGGATGGCGAGCGTCGCGGTGTGTTGCCTTCAACCGATTGGAAAGAGAAAGCGTTTCGCAAGCCGGAGCAGCAGCGCTGGTACGCCGGTGAAACGGTTTCTGTTGCAGTGGGGCAAGGTTATAACGCGTTCACCTTGTTGCAATTGGCGCAAGCCACTGCGGTATTGGCCAGCAAAGGTGTATACATGACACCGCACTTGGTGGACCTGGTGCGCAACTCTCAAACCGGGCTGCTGAAGAAAACCGTTAGCGAGCCTTCTCACGTTATTGATCTCAAGCCGGAAAATATTGAGGTGATTGAAAATGCGATGGCGGGGGTTGTGAATGAAGGAACGGCCCGTGTTGCGTTTGACGGGGCTCCCTACCAGGCGGCGGGGAAAACAGGTACGGCACAGGTTTTCAGTTTGCGCGGTGCAGAATATAAATCGGGCGAACTTGATGAGCGTTTGCGTGATCACGCTTTGTTTATGGCTTATGCCCCGACAGTAAGGCCGCGTATTGCAGTTGCCCTGATCGTAGAGAATGGTGGCTGGGGTTCAACCGTTGCGGCACCGATTGCCCGCAAGGTTTTCGACTACTGGCTAAAGGATGACAACAATAACAAGCTTGCCAAGGTGACCCCATGAAACAATATTTTCGCTGGGTTGCCAAAGTTCTAACGGTTTTCGACTGGCCTTTGCTGGCTTTGCTGTTGCTGATGACCGGTTTGGGTCTGGTAATTATGCACTCGGCTGTTGGCGGCACCGACTGGCGCTTTGCCAGCCAGGTACGCAATTACTGCCTGGCATTTATTGCGCTGTGGGTTGTGGCCGTCGTACCGCCCAGGTATTGGCTGAAACTATCTCCAGCGCTGTATGTCGTGGGGGTTGTGTTGCTGGTGGCCGTTGAGTTTTTCGGTGAGACCAGTAAAGGCGCCACGCGCTGGCTGGACCTTGGCATCATGCGGATTCAACCATCTGAAATGTTGAAGTTAACCGTACCCATGATGTTGGCCTGGTACTTCCAGCAGTACGGCATGAATCGCATGAGGCTGCTGAATTTCTTTGCCGCCTTTATCCTGTTGATTATTCCGTTTGCCTTGATTGTGCGCCAGCCCGATCTCGGTACCGCGTTATTGGTGTTGTTGTCGGGCTTTTTTGTGATCTATTTTGCCGGTTTATCGTTCAAGCTGATTTTGCCGCTAAGCGTTGTCGCGATTGTGGGGCTTGGCACGATGGTTTACCTGGAAACCGATATTTGCCAACCCGATGTCGACTGGGTTGTGATGCATGAATATCAAAAGAATCGTGTTTGCACACTTCTGAATCCCAGCTCAGACCCGCTGGGCAAAGGTTTTCATACGATTCAGTCAATGATTGCCATCGGCTCGGGTGGCGTCTATGGGAAAGGGTATATGGAAGGGACTCAGGCGCATCTCGATTTTGTGCCGGAGCGGACAACCGATTTCATTTTTGCCGTGTATGCGGAAGAGTTCGGTTTATACGGCGGGATCATGCTTCTGGTGTTGTTTGCCTTGCTGATCATACGTGGCCTGTTTATCTCGGCATGTGCAACAACACAGTTCGGTCGTTTGCTGGCCGGGGCGCTTTCAATGACCTTTTTTGTTTATGTCTTCGTTAATATCGGCATGGTTACCGGCATTCTGCCTGTGGTTGGCGTGCCTTTGCCATTCATGAGTTATGGTGGAACGGCATTGTTGACGTTAGGCATTGCCTGCGGTTTGTTGATGAGCATCAACCATTATCGTCAATCCTCTCAGGTGCGTTAGTTGTGTTCATCTTCAGGCAGGCTTTGGTTAATGCCTTGAAGGATTTTTTGTACCGGTGTCGGTAAGCCGGTTTCGGCCAGCAGGCCAAGCGGTTGCCAGCACTGTTGGTCGTTGGGTTGTGCCAATGGCAAATGGGGCGCAGTCAGCCACCAGGGTGTGATTTGCAGCTTGAAGTGCGTGAAAGTGTGTTCCAGCGCAGCCATTCTGTTGGAGGCGCCTGGTTCAACACCCCATTGCAGGCATGCGCGTTCCAATTCAGCCAGCTCATTAAATTGTGGCAGACACCAGAGCCCTCCCCAGATACCGGTTTGCGGCCGCTTTTCCAGCAAGACCTTATCGCCATGCAACAGTACCAGCATGTGGCATTCCCGCCGGGGAATGGCTTTGCGGGGGCGTGGCGACGGCAGTTCTTTCTGGGCATTATGCAGGTTGGCATAGCACGAATAGGCCAGCGGGCAGGCGGTGCAATCGGGGCTCGCACGCGTGCATCGGGTTGCGCCCAGATCCATCAGGCCCTGAGTATAAGAAATCATGTCCAGATGCTTGGGCCCATGATCAACAATGCTTTGTGCCAGTGACCAAAGCTTTGTTTCAACGGCTTTTGTTCCAGTGTGTCCGAATATCCCGAAAAAGCGGGTAAAGACGCGCTTTACATTGCCATCCATAATCGGCGCCCGGTACCCAAACGAAAATGCCGCAATGGCTGCAGCGGTAGAGCGCCCGATTCCCGGCAGCGTAACGATTGCATCGGGCGTTTCCGGGAAACGCCCGCCCCATTGCTCCATGACGGTTTGCGCGCAGCGATGAAGGTTGCGCGCTCTGGCGTAGTATCCCAGGCCTGCCCAATAGGCCAACACGTCCGACTGAGGCGCCCGGGCCAAATCGGCTAGCGTGGGGAAGCGCCTGAGGAAGCGGTGATAGTAGTCGATAACCGTGGCCACCTGCGTTTGCTGCAGCATAATCTCCGACAGCCAAATACGGTAAGGATCCCGTGTGTCCTGCCACGGCAGATGATGGCGGCCTTCGGCTTTTTGCCACGTCGACACAGTTTGCGCAAATGTGTCGACATCGACTTTCAATGGGGGCTTGCTATTGGACTTTGTCATACGCGTTAGAAGCGCGTATTCCGGGTAACCGACCAGCGAGCCGATAAGGCGGCCAGAATCGCAACGGTAAATATTGCCAGGAACAGGTAGTCGGCGCCCGGCAGGTGGAGTTCGAGTTGGGCGTTATAAGTACCGGCCAGTGTTGCCAGGTTCTCGTTCATTGGGGCAAGCGCCAGTTTCGCGAACACAATTGCGGCGATACTGGCGAAAATGCCGGTAAGCGCCCCCAGATAAAGAAAAGGGCGTCGAACAAACGATTCCGTTGCCCCCACCAGCCGGGCTACGGCGATCTCTTCGCGCTGGCTCAAGGCCTGCATACGAACGGTGTTGAATATGGTGGCAAGGACAACCAGCACGACACCGGCAGCCATTAAACCCAGGCCGACACGAAGAAACGCCAGGATAGCGGCCAGCCTTTGGACCCAGGCGGCGTCGTGCTGCACGTTCTCGACGCCATCCAGGCTCTTCCAGGCTTTTGTCAGGGTCGCGACGCGTTCAGGCAAGTCTTCGGTTTCCTTAAGCGTAATGACAACGGCATGAGGTAAGGGGTTTTCAGGCAGAACCGCCAGCGCGTCCGACCACGAGGGATTCGTCTTCAGACTGTTCATGGCTTGCTCTTTGGGCACAACGCGCACGTTTGATATATCGGCCTCGTACTCGCTGCGAATCACGGTGGCGATGCTTTGTGCTTTTTCCTGGTCTTGCGTACGATCGACAAACAAGGTGATGTCCGGCGCGATTGACACCTGTTTGACAACGGGTTGCGCCGCCACCAGAAAAGCACTGCCAATGATGGGCAGGGTAAGAATCAGTGCGATGACAAGCAGGTTGGCCAATGTAGAAAACGGGCTCGACAGCAGGCGGCGAAATGCGATAACCAAAGCATAACGATGATGGCGTAACCAGCGTTTCATTGTTGCACCCCGCGCAGGTCGGTGAAACGGCCAGGTAGTATTTGAAGCGTGCGTGAAGCATAGCTTGCCATCAGCGCCGTATCGTGTGATGCAATTAAGGTTGTGACGCCAACCCGGTTGAAGTCTCGGAACACATCCAGAATACGTTTGGCGCTTTCGTGATCAAGATTGGCGGTAGGCTCATCGGCAATCAGAATGGCCGGGCGGTTGACGATGGCACGCGCAATGGCCAGGCGCTGCTGCTCGCCGCCCGACATTTCAACTGGATTCAGGTCTTCTTTGCCTGCCAGACCAACCTTATCGAGTGCGGCTCGCGCCCGTGTAATGGCCTGGGATCGTTCCAGTCCGACAACGGTAAGCGGGAGTAACACATTTTCAAAGGCACTGCGGTCAAACAGCAGATGCGTGTCCTGCAGAATGACGCCCACTGCACGGCGCAAATAAGGTCTGGCTCGGGCCGGCATCTTGTCGAGGCGGTTTTTGTTCACGGTAATACTGCCGCGGCTGGGCGGTTCAAGCCCGCCGATGAGTTTGAGCAGTGTCGATTTTCCGGCCCCGGATGGGCCTGACACAAAAACGAACTCTCCCGCATCGATGCGGAAGTTGATGTCGGCCAGGATATTGCGGCTCCGGCCATAAGATTTGAAAACGTGTTGAAACTCAATCATGTTAACCGTTGGCTAAAGAAATCGCTTATAGGCGGATATGATATCGTGCCTTCGATACTTTATCCTGTTAACGCGTCAATCTCTATGACTTTTCCCGCAAATCGGCGCTCTTTTTCTTTTTCTCGCTGGTCCTGGCGCAACGCCAGGCTGCGTGCGTGGGTTTACCAACTGGTCATGTTGCTGGGGATCGGCGGGCTGGCGTACTGGCTGGTCGACAACACGCTGGCCAACCTGGCCGCCCGAAACATTTCAACCGGCTTTGGTTTTCTTTCGCGCGAAGCAGGGTTCGCCATCAGCGAGAGCCCGGTTGCCTACACCCCTGCCGATTCTTACGCCAGTGCCTTGTGGGTTGGTATTTTGAATACGCTGAAAGTCGCCGCAATCGGCGTAGTGCTGGCGACGTTGCTGGGCAGCCTGGTTGGTATCGCGCGCCTGTCGGGAAATCGGCTGCTTGCCGCCGTCTCAATGGCCTACATTGAAGTCATGCGCAATATTCCGTTGTTATTGCAGTTGTTTTTTTGGTATGCCCTGATCACGCAAAGCCTGCCTGCACCGCGACTTGCGCTGGAGCCTGTGGCCGGGGTGTTCTTGTCGAACCGCGGCTTGACCGTGCCGTGGTTGTCCGGGGTGAATTTTTCCTTCATCTGGCTTGTTCTGTTTGCAGCCTTATTATTTCTAACGGTTTTGCCTCGTTTGGCGCGCAAGGGGCAAAAAGACAGCAGTTCGAGCGGGACAGTGCAACTTATTGGCCTGGCGTGTCTGCTGGTTATTTCAGCGGTGGCGCTGTTTGCCCTGGCGCCGAATGCCCAATTGAGTGTGCCTGCACTGCAAGGCTTCAATTTTGTTGGCGGTGCAACATTAAGCCCGGAATTTACGGCGCTATTGCTGGGGTTGGTGCTATATACCGCGGCATTCATCGCCGAAGTGGTGCGATCGGGCATTCAGTCGGTTAGCACGGGGCAGTGGCAGGCAGGGCGTGCTTTGGGCTTGAGCGAGGGGCAGGTATTGCGGCAAATTATTCTTCCGCAGGCGTTACGGGTGATTGTCCCGCCAATGACCAGCCAATATTTGAATTTAACCAAGAACAGTTCGCTGGCGGTTGCAATCGGCTATCCGGATATTGTGTCAATTGCCAATACAACGCTGAATCAAACGGGTCAGGCGATCGAAGGTATTCTGATCATTATGGCGGCCTATCTGACGGTCAGTTTGTCGATATCGGCTGTGATGAATCTGTATAACCGGCGTATCGCCCTCAAGGAGCGGTGAAAATGACAGCCGCCTCGACAAGCGCAGGCTTGCGCCCAACACGCTGGTATCACACTTTGATCAATACGCCGCTGAACGCATTGATTACGGTCATTGTTGCCGGTTTGCTGGCGGCGGCATTGCCGGCCGCAGTGGAGTGGTTGTTTTTGTTTGCCCGGTTTGGCGGAGACAGCCCGCAAGCTTGTGCGGGCATTAAAGGAGCCTGCTGGACTTTTATTGCCCAGAAGCATAGGGTCATTTTGTTTGGCCTGTACCCTTATGTGGAACAATGGCGGCCATTATTGGCCTGCGTTGTGTTAATTGGCATTGTCGTGCTCAGTTGCCAACGCCGCTTCTGGCGCCCGTCGCTGGCCATTTACTGGCTGGTGGCGCTGGCGCTGGTTGCCTTCCTTATGTGGGGCGGGGTGCTGGGGCTTTCTTTTGTTGAAACCCGTCTTTGGGGCGGTTTGCCTCTTACCTTGATCTTGGCCACGGTGGGTGTGGGCCTGGCGTTTCCACTAGGGGTTTTGCTTGCTTTGGGGCGCCGCTGCGAATTGCCTGCCGTGCGGTCGGTGTGCGTGATTTATATCGAGTTGATCCGCGGCGTTCCCCTGATCAGTTTGTTGTTCATGGCGTCGGTGATGCTGCCGCTGTTTCTGCCTGAGGGCCTTAACATCAATAAGTTGTTGCGTGCCCAAATCGCCATTGTCTTGTTTGTGGCCGCTTATATTGCCGAAACCGTGCGGGGTGGTTTGCAGTCGATTCCCAAGGGGCAGTATGAGGGCGCCGACTCGCTGGGCCTGGGCTATTGGCAAAAAACACTGTTTGTGGTCTTGCCGCAGGCACTCAGGGCCATTGTGGGGCCTTTGGTGGGCATTTTTATTTCTTTGCTGAAAGATACGTCCCTGGTTGTGGTCATTGGTGTCTTTGACCTTATGCAGGCAACCAAGGCGGCATTGGCTGATGCGCAATGGCAGGGCTTCAGTACCGAAGCGTATTTATTCATAGGCGCGATTTATTTTGTGATGTGTTTTTCCATTTCACGTTATAGCCAGTCATTGGAACGCCAATGGCGCCGGACAGAATAAATTCGTAACATTTCAGTAGGTAAGCAACTGATAGGATAGGGGCCGTATCTGGGTTCACTGTATTTTGGGCCCGTAACCAAGAAGGAGAAAAATATGAATATTCCAGTTAACAAGCGCTTTGCCATTGGCGTCGTTGCGCTGGCAATGATGGGCGGTTGTGCCACGGTTGATCGCACGATGGGTGGAATGGGCCAGGGTGGGCGCACCGCAACGGGTGCAGGTGCGGGCGCGGCGGTTGGTGCCGGTCTTGGAGCCCTGATTGGTGACAGCAGTGAAGCTGCATTGATCGGTGCGGGGATTGGCGCAGTTGCCGGCAGCATCATGGGTTATAACTGGTCGGGCATCAAGAATGATGTTGAAAAATCGGGTGCGCAAAGTCTGGGTGTAGATGTTGTTGAAATGCCCGACGGCACGCTTAAGGTTCATATTCCGAGCAATGTGTCGTTCGATACAGGCAAGTCGAATTTGAAAGCCGGTTTGCTGCCTGTTCTCGACAGTGTCGCCAGGGCGCTTGCGCAGCATCCCGAGTTGCGTGCCAAAGCAATTGGCTATACCGACAGCACAGGGCCTGCCCAATTGAATCAGCGTTTGTCGTTAAGCCGTGCCGAGGCAGTAACAAACTATATTGCCGGGCAAGGTATTTCGATGGGGCGCTTAACGGCTGAAGGGCTGGCTTCGGCCAATCCGATTGGCGACAACAGCACGGAACAGGGCCGTGCAATGAACCGTCGCGTTGAGTTGTTCCTGTATGCAGTCAAACAATAATGACCAATATGCTTGAATAGAAAACCCGTCGTGCCCCTAAGGTACGACGGGTTTTTAGCAAGCGGGTACGCTGCTTGTTAGAACGGATAGTGGCGGGGTGTGGTTTGAATCGTCATCCAGCGCAATTCAGTGAAGGCTTCAATGCCGGCCCGCCCGCCAAAACGACCAAAGCCGCTGTCTTTTACACCGCCGAACGGCATTTGCGCTTCATCGTGCACGGTAGGCCCGTTAACGTGGCAAATGCCCGATTCAATGCGCGAAGCCACTTGCCAGGCCCGCCCGATATCTTTACCGAATACCGAAGCCGATAAGCCGTAATCGTTGTCATTGGCAACTTTAATGGCTTCTTCCACACCGTCAACGCGAACAATTGCCTTGACCGGCGCGAAAGTTTCCTCGCTGTAGATACGCATTTCCGGCGTAACGTGATCAATGAGTGTGGCCGGCATTAACGTGTTTTCGGCTTTGCCGCCGCAAAGGAGCTTGGCGCCCTTTTCCAGGGCGTCGTCGATCAGTGCATTGCACCGCTCGACGGTGGTCATGTCGACGACGGAGCCCAACACAACAGGGCCTTCGCGCGGGTCGCCCAGTGGCAGGTTACGCGCTTTTTCGGTGAGTGCCGGAATAAAGGTATCGGCAATTTTATTATCGACGATGATACGCTCCGTTGACATGCAAATCTGGCCGGAATTGGCGAATGCGCCAAAGGCCGTGCCGTTAACGGCTTCTTCGATATTTGCGTCGTCCAGCACCACCAATGGCGCTTTGCCGCCCAGCTCCAAAATAGAAGGTTTTAGGTGTTTCGCGCAAACCGAGGCGATGATTCTGCCCACCCGGGTAGAACCGGTGAAGTTGACGCGTTTGACAGCCGGATGGGCGATCATGGCTTCAACGAGCGGGCCGGCATCGGCCGGGTCGTTGGTAATAAAGTTCACCACACCGTTGGGCAGGCCGGCCTCCTGGAGAGATTCAATGATGAGACTGTGCGTGGCCGGGCAGACTTCCGAGCCTTTCATGACGACGGTATTGCCGCATGCCAGGGGAACGGCAACGGCCCGGGTACCCAGGATGATCGGCGCATTCCATGGCGCCATGCCAAGAACAACGCCGGCGGGTTGCCGTACACCCATTGCCAGGCTTCCGGGGACGTCGGACGGGATAAGGTCGCCATTGATTTGCGTGGTAAGCGACGCGGCCTCGCGCAGCATATTGGCCGCAAGGTGGGCATTGAAACCGGCCCACATGGCGGCGGATCCGGTTTCGCCGGCCATGGCCTTGATGAAGTCCTCGGTTTTGGCGTCGAGGGCATCGGCTGCTTTCAACAACAGGGCACGACGCTCCGTTGGCCCTTTTGCCGCCCATTCCGGAAACGCCTTGGCAGCGGATTCAATGGCTTCGATGGCGTCTTCGATGGTTGCTGCAGGCGCGGTTGTGGCAACTTTGCCATCAAGCGGGCTCTTGCGTTCGAAAGTTTTGCCATTGCTGGCTTGTTTTTGCTGCCCATTAATAAGCATTGAAATCGTTGTCATAGCCTGTCTCCGGTTTGTTACAGAATTCTGCATAGAAGTGAGTTTGTGCTTGCGCACCATTATGAACTTTTTTAGAACTAGGGAAAAGTAAGTGAACTTACTATAATCGGTACAACGATTGTTATGGATTATGCTATGTCTGGTGGATTGGAGTTGTTAAAACGCTGGGGGGGATTTGTTGGCGTTACCATTCTGGTTTGTTTGTGCTTTGCAACCAGTTCTTTACCGACTCCGCTATACCCCCTTTATGAGCGGGCATGGCAAATTCCCCCAAGTTCGCTAAGTTATATCTTCACTGCTTACATGGCGGCGGTGTTCGCCACACTGCTTTGTTTTGGGCGTGTCTCCGACACGTTTGGGCGCTTCAGGGTAATTGTGGCGTCTGTATTAATGCTGATGTTGGGGCTAGTGCTGTCAATGGTCGCGCAAAGCGTTGCAACATTAATGCTGGCCCGTGCCATTATCGGTTTCGGTAATGGCATTCTTGCGACAACCGCAGCACTGGCCATGGGTGAGGCTCACCCCCAGCAAGACCGCCGAAAGGCCGCCGTCGTGACCTCCAGTGCGATTACTGTAAGTTTTGGCGCCGGCCCGGTTTTGGGCGGCGTCATTGCGCAGTGGAATGTTTACCCATTGGTCTTGCCTTATATCTTTATTTTCATATTGGCGATTCTGACCCTGTTCTTAATCATTGTTTCCAGAGGGCAATTGCAGGGACCTTGTGGCGCGCGGGTTCCGCTGTCGATTGTCCCAAAAATGGCGCTGCCGGTTGTGGTCAACCGGCCTCCATTTTTGTTGGGTTGCGCTGGCGGGTTCTTTACTTTTGGGGTGGGTTGCCTGTTTGCCTCACTCGTGCCCTCGGTGCTGCCCGAGTTGCAATTGCCATGGCAAGGCCCCATTGTGGTGGGGGTGGCTTTTATTTTCGTGGCAATCGCCTCTGTGCTGGTTCAAACCACCCAAACGCGGTATCCCCCTTTCAAAGGCCTGATGTTCGGGATGGGCGCGTTCGGCCTAAGCGTCGTGTTTCTTGCCTTGGGTATGTACACCCATAGTGCAGCAGTGCTGGTTATTGCCATGATCTGCTTTGGTATAGGACAGGGGTTTGGCTTTATGTACGCTTCGATGATTGCCAGCCTGCATGCCGATGAGCATCGCCGGGCAGCCAATATGTCAACTTTCTTCCTCTCGGCCTATACCGGTGCAACATTGCCCATTATTGGCGTTGGGATATTGGCCGACCACGTAGGCCTCAGTACCGCGATATACACTTTTTGCCTTATCACGACCGCCGTTCTGAGTTGCTTATCAGCGTATTCTGGCTGGATGCATCGTCATCGGACGACTCCATAGAATAGAACTTGCGCTTTTCTTCATACATTAAATGATCTGCCTTGCGAATTGCGTTTTCAAGCCGTTCGCCTTCCCGGGAAATCGCCCAGCCCACCGCAAGTTCAAGTGACGAACCACTATAGAACTGGTTGTTCAGGTCGGTGATTTTCTTCAGGTTGGTTAGCAGGTTGGTGCGCGCTTCGTCGTTGGCTCCGGGCATGAAAACCGCGAATTCATCGCCGCCGATGCGCATGGCAGTGACGCCTCTGCCGCTAAGCTGATTCAGAATTTCACCGGTACGGCGCAGCAGATCATCTCCGGCGGCGTGGCCCTGAGTGTCGTTGACTGTCTTGAGATTATTAATGTCGATAATGATGACCGTGACAGGGAAAGGGCCTTTGCGTTCGAGGCGGCTGATTTCATCAACGTAGAAAGAGCGGTTTTTCAGTTTGGTAAGCACATCGTGCTTGCCAAGGTATTCAAGGTAGGCCTCGGCTTTCTTGCGCGCAGTGATATCGGTTAGGGCCAAAAGCACCAGATCCCAGTTCTGCTCGTGCCCGTTGAATATTGAAAACTGCAGGTGAATATTTAGAGGGTTGCCGTCCAGCCCGTAATTGAGCACCTCGCGCTGCATGAAGAGCTTGCCGTTCCAGAGGTCGATGAGTTGTTCGCGGAAATGGTCTTTCATGTCATCACGAAAAACCTCGTGCAACCGGGTGAACAGGTCGTGCTTGCTTTTCGCTTTAAACATGTCAAGGGTATATTGATTGACATCCAGTACCTTGATTTCCGACATGCATTGTTCGACGAAGTCGGGATGAACATCGGTAAACGTTCTAAAGTCGGTAATTCCCCGCTCACGCACTTCTTCCAGCAGGACTTTGATGCGAGTAAAGTCTTCAACCCAAAGTGAAACCGGGGCATATTCGAATACGCCCCGAGCATATTGTTCGCTTGCCAGTACGCGCCGGCGGGCGTTTTCCAGTTCTGTGATGTTATCGAGCGACACCAGCACCCGATCCCAGTTCTTCTTATGGTTTGGCAAAACGACGGCCCGGATCAAGACGTCGAGCCGTTCACCTTCTAACGTGTAATTGACACTTTTGCTCTGAAAGCCCGCACCGCCATTCCAAAGCGAAACCAGTTCCTCTATGTGTGCTTCGAGCATGTCGTCGCGCAATACGTCTCCCAGGCGCTGTGACAGTTCATCGAACGAGGCGGCCTTGAACATGTCGAGCGTTTCACGATTAACGTGCAACAGCCTGATGCAATTGGAGCATTGCGCGACGCGTTTTGAGTCTTCTTCCAGATAGGCGCGCAAATCTGTTATGCCTTTGGCCCGCCAGTCTTCAAACAGCTCGTGAACCCGGCTGTAGTCTTCAAGCCATAGCGAATTTGGCATGACTTCGAAGAAGTCGGGCAGGTTGGTGCCCCACGTTTCCGGTTGATGGTCTGAGAGATTGCCCTGCTGCATAAGGGAATTCCAGTAAGTTGGGTGAAAACACATGCTGAACCACGAGCGGTGACTCAGATTTTAATAAATTTGTGCGGTAAGCGTGCTTGCAGTATTAAAAATATAAAACTTGTAATGCTGTTAAATTAAAAAAAGCCCCTCCGGTCCGGAAGAGGCTTTAGTCGGGTTTTTGGGGCAATACACTGGTATTGCCCGGTTATTTGCCCGTTCACTTGTGGTGCGTTGTTTAAACGCCTGGGTCTTTGAACATTTCGATCACATCGAATTCAACGTTATAACGTTCGCCATCATCAAGTTTTTCGGCTTCGCGAATATAGATGTTTTGAACGATGTCACGCGTTTCAGGATCGATACGGATGGGACCACGCGGGCTTTCCCATTCCATGCCCTTCATGGCAGCCAGCAATTCGTCGCCGGTGGCTTCGGGGCCTGCTTTCTCCAAGGCGTCATAAATAAGCTTCATGCCGTCGTAGGCACCGACACCCATAAAGCTGGCGCGCATGCCATCGTTGGCCTCGGCGAACGCCTTGACGAATTCCTTGTTTTCTTCGGAGTCGTGGGCGGCTGAATAATGGTGCGAGGTGATGATACCCAGGACTTCGTCACCCATGGACGGCATCAGGTCGTCTTCAACCATGTCACCCGTACCGATCAGATTGATGCCTTCGCCGGCCAGGTTACGTTCTTTGAATTGCTTCAAAACCGCCGAGCCCTGCCCGGAAGGAACGAATACGAAGAGTGCATCGGGCTTCAGATCGCGGACACGCTGCAGGAAGGCCGAGAAGTCGGGGTTGGCCATGGGGCTGCGAATGCTTTCCAGCACTTTGCCGCCTTTTTCCGTAAAGGTCTTGACGAAGACTTTTTCAGCATCATGGCCCGGGCCGTAATCGGCCACCAGCGTTACCGCCGTATCAATCTCAACCTCTTCGTTATCACGTGCCCAGACCGCGATCGGCGCAGTGGTTTGTGGCAGTGTCATGGATGTGCGCACAATGTAGGGCGACTTCTGGACAATGGAAGAGGTACCGGCCGCGGTTACCACCATGGGGATCTTGGCCTGGGTGGCAATAGGTGCGGCGGCAAAAGCCAAGGGGGTAAGACCAAAGCCGGCCAACACGTTTACCTTGTCTTGAATAACCAGTTCCTGGGCAATACGTTTTGTGGCTTCAGGCTGGACACCACCGTCGTCTTTGATAATCAGTTCGACTTTGCGCCCGGCCACTTCGTCGCCATGCTGTTGCATGTAAAGTTTGGCACCGGCCACTGCCTGCTTACCTGTTGAGGCGAAAGGGCCCGTCAAGGGAATGATGAACCCGATTTTGAATGGTTCGGCCGCATGAGCAACTGCCGCGCTGGCAAAACAAGCCGCCGCAAGCGCAATTTTTGCGAATTTTCTCATTTGTCGTCTCCTGAGAATTTTGGTTATGAGTCTAATACCGTTAAGGTATGCCTGCCTGCAGCCAGGAAGACTGCAGGCAGGCAATAACTGTTCAGAACCCTTTCAGATTAAGTGTGCTGAATGTTACGGTTATTGATTGTTGCTCATTTGTTCCTGGCTTGCAAGTAGGTCGAGCGCGACATCGACAATCATGTCTTCCTGGCCCCCCACCATTTTGCGGCGACCCAGCTCTACAAGGATATCGACCGTTTTCAGGTTGTACTTGGCTGCCGCAGCTTCTGCGTGGCGCAGGAAGCTGGAATAGACGCCGGCGTAACCCAGTGCCAGTGTTTCGCGGTCGACGCGAACAGGGCGATCCTGCAGCGGGCGAACCAGGTCGTCGGCCGCGTCCATCAGTTTGTAAAGATCGCACCCGTGATTCCAGCCCAGGCGCTCGGCTGCGGCAATGAACACTTCCAACGGTGCGTTGCCCGCGCCTGCGCCCATGCCGGCCAGGCTGGCGTCGATGCGATCGCATCCTTCTTCCACTGCCACAATTGAATTTGCCACGCCCAGGCTCAGGTTATGGTGGGCGTGTATGCCGGTTTCGGTTTCGGGTTTCAGAACGTCTTTCAAAGCGCGGAAACGGTCGCGCACGTCATTCATGTTCAAGGCGCCGCCCGAATCAACCACATAGATGCAACTGGCACCGTAGTTTTCCATGAGTTTGGCCTGTTCAGCCAATTTGGCAGGCTCGATCATGTGGCTCATCATCAGAAAGCCCACCGCGTCCATGCCCAGTTCGTTGGCATAGCTGATATGCTGGCGGGAAACGTCGGCTTCGGTGCAATGCGTGGCCACTCGGACCACGCGCGCACCGGCATCGTAGGCACGACGCAAATCGTGCATGGTACCGATACCGGGCAGCAGCAGGGTGGCAATCTTGGTATCGGTAACGGATTCGGCGGCTGCCGTAATCCATTCCACATCGCTGTGCGCCCCGAACCCATAGTTGAAGCTGGAACCTTCCAGGCCGTCGCCGTGCGCCACTTCAATACTGTAGACACCTGCTTCGTCGAGCGCCTTGGCAATAGCGCGAACGTTGTCGACACTGTATTGATGTCGAATGGCATGGCTGCCATCACGCAGGGTAACGTCGGAGATATAGAGTTTCTTTTGCGTATCCATTACACCACTTCCTTCTGTGTTCTTGACATTCCGGCTTCAAGGCGCCGGCGCGCCATCATGTCGCCGCAGGCCAGTGCTGCCGAAGTCATGATGTCGAGGTTGCCGGCGTATGCAGGCAAATAATGCGCGGCACCTTCCACTTCCAGATATACGGCAATCTTCAGGCCGTGGCGCGGGCCGATTCCCGGCACATTCATGGGAGCCGATTCGTCGACGACATCGAACTGCACCTTCTGCTTGAGGCGATAACCCGGGACATACGACTGCACCTTGGCCACCATTTTCTCGATACTTTCTTCCACCTTCTTCTGGTCGGCAGGCTCGGACAGCACGAAGACGGTGTCGCGCATGATCAGTGGGGGCTCAGCGGGATTCAGGATAATAATGGCCTTGCCGCGTTCGGCACCACCCAGTTTTTCAATGGCGTCGCGGGTGGTTTCAGTGAACTCGTCGATATTGGCGCGCGTGCCCGGCCCTGCCGACTTGCTGGAAATAGAGGCGACAATTTCAGCGTAGTGCACTTTAGCCACTTGCGACACCGCGCCTACTATGGGAATGGTGGCCTGGCCACCGCAGGTCACCATATTCATGTTGCTGGCATTCTCGGCTTCCAGATTCAGCGCGGGAATGACAAACGGGCCGATTGCGGCAGGGGTCAGATCGATGACCTGGATGCCGTGCTTTTGCAAAATTTCGTTGTGGTGCTTGTGGGCACCGGCCGATGTGGCATCGAAGACCACATCGATATCCTTGAAGACGTCGAGCTTGACCAGGCCCTCGATCCCCTCGGCGGTCGTAGCTACCCCCAGGCGCTCGGCACGGGCCAGGCCGTCGGATTTCGGGTCGATCCCAACCATGGCGCCCATTTCAAGAATAGGGCTGTTGCGCATGATTTTAATCATGAGGTCGGTGCCGATATTGCCTGAGCCGATAATGGCGGCTTTGATTTTCTGTGTCATGGTGTGCTCCTTCAGGAGTCGTAAAAACTAGTCGAAGGCCGTTGGGGCGTTGTGCCCCCCGGCCAGGGCAGGTGCGTTAGTCCTTTGCGTGGAAACCGCATTCTCCCAACCCTTCCATTTGGACCGAAACATACTGGCCCGGTTTGATCCATTCAGCCGGTGTTGCACCGCCGGCCATCACGATCCAGCCGGCCTGCAGAGGTTCACCGGCTTGCGCGGCTACGCGTGCCGCGGCAACCAGTGATCGCAAGGGGTTGCCCAATAGCGCGGCGGTTGAGCCCACTTGAACGGTTTTGCCATTCATGCTTAAAGTAAGGCCCAGATTGCTGAAATCAGTTCTGGGGTCGTGCCAGGCGCCAATCACAAAACTGCTCGACGAGGCGTTGTCGGCAATGACTTCGGGCAATGTGAACTTGAAGTCTTTATAGCGTGAGTCGATGATTTCGATGGCAGGTGCAATGGCCTCAACGGCGGCCAGGGCTTCAGGCCCGGTGACGTCGCCGGTTAGCGGGCGCTTCAGCAGAAAAGCCAGTTCGGGTTCTGCACGGGGATGCACGTAACCATTGAGCTCGATGCTGCCGCCTTCTTCAACTTGCATTGCATCGGTCAAACGTCCCCAGATAACGTCTGACAAACCCATTTGAATCATTTTTGCGCGGCTGGTAAAGCCCATTTTCACGCCGACACGTCGCTCACCACGATTCAGGCGTCGCTCAATAGAGGCTTTCTGAATCGCGTAGGCGTCGTCCAGCGAGAGTTTGTTATCGGTGTCGAACTGGGGCACTTCATTGCCCAGTCGAGCGGCTTCATCCAGAAGTTCTGCGTATTCAGCTATGGACTTCATTTTTCTTCCTTCGTGGTGTCTGGCTCAAAAACTGCCCGGACATTACCCAGGCTATTGATTCGGGCTTCAAAGATTTCGCCCGGATTGACGGGGGCCATGGGGCCCAGCGCGCCGGATAGAACAAGTTCGCCTGCCTGCAAAGGCGTGCCCAGTCGGGAAAGCGTGCGAGCCAGCCAGACCACGGCATTAATCGGGTTGCCCAGGCACGCTGCGCCAGCACCCACCGAAACAGGTTCGCCGTTTTTCATCATGGCCATGCCGCACAGGCGCACGTCGAATTCGTTGAGCTTGCGCGGTGTTGTACCGAGTACGTAGGTTGATGATGAAGCGTTGTCGGCAATGGTGTCGGTAATGCGGATGTCCCAATTGGCGATGCGGCTGCCTACGATCTCGATAGCCGGCAGTGCGTAGTCGATTGCCTGCATGACATCAACCTGGGTGGGGTTGGGCATGTCGAGGTTTTTCTTGAGCACAAAGGCAATTTCTGCTTCCACCTTGGGCTGCATCAGCGCAGAAAAAGGGATGGGTTCGCCATCGCCGTAGCCCATGTCGTCGAACAGCATGCCGAAGTCGGGTTGGTCGACGCCAAGTTGCTTTTGAACCGCCGGGGATGTGAGGCCGATTTTGCAGCCGATGCGCCGGCGGCCCTGTTTGAGGCGGTGGTCGGTGTTGATTTGTTGAATGGCGTAGGCCGATTCAATCGTCAGTTCAGGGTAGTCGTTGCGCAAGGCACCGATGGCTTGGCCGGTTTCGGCAGCCTGGCGCAATGCGGCAGCGGCGGTTTTAATTTGATCAGGCGTCATCTAAGGATCCTTTCAGATAAACGTAAGTAGATGGAATGCAGTTTAATCGGGTGCGCGTTCAAGTACGACCCGTTCGGGCCGGGGCGCATGGGTTTTTTCTGTAATGGGCGGCCTGGGTAACGTTGCTTTGCCGGGCTCAATGACAAACTCGCATTGCAATGAGTACCACACGCCTTCGATATCGGCGCTGGGGGCGTTGCCCTCGTGTTTGACGTACTCGCCAAGAAGCGCCTGGGTAACGCCAAATTGGGCATCGGTATCGACGTTCGGGTCATCGCTTGAATAGACCTGGGAAAACTGTGTTTTGAAGCCTTCTTTGAACACCATGAAGTGAATGTGTGCAGGGCGCATGTTGTGGCGCCCTTGTGCTTGAAGCAGTTCTCCAACCGGCCCCGAGACAGGAATAGGGTAGCCGGCGGGCTTCACGCTGCGAAACGCAAGATAGCCGTTCTCGTCGGTTGTAAACTGGCCGCGCAAATTCATTTCGGCTTGCTCGGGATCCTGATTTTCGTAGAAGCCGTCGGCCGACGTATGCCATACATCGACGGTTGCTTGTGAGACAGGGTTGCCCTTTTTGTCTTTTACCCAGGCTTCCACGAAAATAGGGTCTCCGGGGGTGGGTGAACGGACAATAGAGCCGCCATTTTCCGTTGCCGGGGAATTGAGTCGCCAGAATGGGCCCATTAAATTGGCTGTTGTTTCGGTTTGCCCGTTTTCGCCATTATTCAGCAGGCAAACCAGCGACGACAAACCCAGCGAGCCGCATGCCAGTACCACTTCGTTGTGCGAAGGTGTTGTAAGCTGGCCCAGCCGTGCAATGTACTGGCACATTTGGTGAAACTCGGCTTCGGTCAATTGGGCGTCGCGGGCAAAACCATGCAAATGCGTCACGGCAGCCGACATGATTTCCCTGAAGCGAGGGCTGGGCGCACGGGCAATTTCCGCCAATACTGCCTTGGTAATGTCGTTTTGGTCTTTAATGATCATGGCGCATCGGGAATAGCGTATCAATGTCAAGTAGGCTAACTTCCAATATTCGCATTGAATGCGTCATATCGTCCAATACTAAATTATCAATATTTAATACCTTTTCGGTATGATTATGGGTATTATAAATATCAAGAGGGTGGTCGCATGGATCTGAAGCAGATGCGCTACTTTTTAATGTTGGCGCAGGAACAGAATTTCGGCCGGGCCGCGGCCAAACTGCATATTACGCAGCCGCCTCTTACGCGACATATCAAGGCACTGGAAGAAGAACTGGGCGTGACACTGTTTACACGTACGCCAAAAGGGGCCGAACTGACAGAGTCGGGTCGCGCGCTGCTTGAAGAGGTGCCCAACGTATTGGCGCTGAGTCGTCGCGCCGAGGAGCGTGCGCAACTGGCGGAACAGGGTTATATCGGGCGTCTTGATGTTGCGTTTTTCAGCTCGGGCGTGCTCAATGCCATTCCGCGCATCCTGAGTGAGTTCCGTCAACGCCGTCCCAAGGTTAAGGTTGCACTTTACAACATGACCAAGGCCCAGCAGTTGGAGGCGTTGCGTGAGCGGCGCATTACGATCGGGTTCAACCGTCTGGTGCCCGACGAAGACGACCTGGCAGTGGAAATCGTATTGCGTGAGCCTTTTCTGGTGGGGTTGTATAAAGGGCATCCGCTGTGCAAGCGGACCTACATTACCCTGGCCGATCTGGACAATGAACCACTGGTTGTCTATCCGAATGCGCCCATGCACGGTTTGGGCGAGGAAATCGCCGCCGCGTTCCGGATTGAAGGTTTGAAGTTCAAGGTTGAGCAGGCAACCGACGACATCGTCACGTGTATTGCGATGGTCGCAAGCGGTTTCGGGGTGTGCATTACCACGCAGTCGGCCCAAACGCTGAATCTGCCCAATGTGGTGTACCGGCCATTGCGCTCGGAAACCCTAAAAGACATTGAACTCAGCTGCATGTATCGGCGGGACGACACCTCGCCGATTCTGCATGCTTTCCTCAAGCTGGTGCGGCAATTCAACTACGACTGATTGCCGGCCGGCTCATTCGCTAGAATCTCACCCTTAAATTAACGGACCCCGTGCTGTTTGAGGTGCCATCGCCGAACTGCCCGCCGTACGACACACCCAGCGCACTGTAGCGGCCAAGATCCACTTCGGCCCCCAGTTCCACTACCAGGGCGTTGCGTGCAAGTGCGACACCTTCGACGGTGTACGCGGCAGCCGGAGCGGCAACAAATTGCATTCGGCGTTTGGGCGCCAGGTCACCGGCAGCGTAGCGCCATCCCAATCCTGCGCGCAGCCGTGCTTGCGTCTTGCCAACGTCAACGTGTGTTAACCCGCGAATGCCCAGCGTCATGGTGCCTACGTTGTCGGTTTGGCTTTTGGCAGCCAGGGCTGCAGCGCCGCCCGACTCGGTAAAGCCCTGGGTCTTCAGGGATGACCAGGCCACCGATGCATAAGGTTCAAGCATACTGGTTGGCGTAACCGCAAATGCGTAACCCAGTTCAGCAAAGACTTGCCGGCCGTAACCGTGGTAATCGGTTGTTAAGGTTTGTACGCCACCGGTACTGACAGTGCGTTGCGCATCAAGGTTATGGCGGGAAAGGCTTGCGCCGACCAGCAGATTCAATCGGCTGTGACCATTGCGCCAACTTTTCCCGGAGTAGAGCGAGACAACGTAATTGTCGGCATCCGTGCTTGTTTGGAGGTCGTCTGTTTCGATGCGGCCATCGCTGTAGCCCAATGCCAGGCCCGCGCGCCAGTCGGGGCCAATGGCAAAATCACCGCCCAGGGTGAATCCGTGATCCCGGTACCGGGTGTCGGCGGTGCCGTTGCGTCCGTTCATCGTCTGCCACTGGTTGTCCACGCTAACCCACAACGGGTACGCAGACGAAGCCGCTGCCATATCCTGGGCACTGCCGATGCGTTCAGATAACCTGCCGGTTCTTTGATACGCCGATTGCAAAAGGGTGCTTTGGACGCTGGCATGGGCTTCCCCGGAAAGCGAGCCTGCAATGCCCGCGACCGAACCCGGTGTGGAATTGAGCAGTTCGTCGAAAATGGTTCCCATGGCCGCCGGCGGGCTGTTGGAAAGTGTGTCCAGTGCGTTGGTGACGGCAATCTGGTTTGATGATGTCAAATAACGTGAAAACGGCACGCTGTTGCGTTGTACTTCCAGAATGGCGCCGCTGTTGTTTACGCGCAGGTTGGGCGAGAGAAATACCAGGTCGGTATCAATATCGGCAAAATTGCCGCTGACCGCTCCGCCCATGACCGCCAGGAAGTTGTAGTCAATTCCCTGTCGGAATGGCCCGCCTTCCAGTGCCAGCGTGCCATCCAGTTGAACGTTGCCGGTTACCTGCAGCACATCGGTTGCATTGTTTCCGTTTACCTCAATTTCCAGACGTGAACCCGGGTAGGCTGTGTAGTCGCCAAAGATCTTCAAGGTGCCGATAGAGTTACCCGGCGCCACCACCCCATAGTTGTGCACGTCTTGAATGGAGCCTGTGCCACCCAGTGTGCCGGCGCCTTGTACGGTCGTGGTTGAGGATTGAATCCCATTCATGACCACTTTTCCGCCAACAATTTCAGTGCCGCCCTGGTAGCCGTTGCTGCCGGTGAGCGTGATCGATCCCTGGCCCAGTTTAATTAACTTGCCATTGCCGCCGATGTCGTTTGAAAAGGTCGTGTCGTATCCCAGCGTATCGATCGCAAAGTCATCCGTGAAGGCCCCTGGCCCTTTTACTGCCTTGCCGACATTGAGTGCCCCCCACCCGTAGGTGCTGTCAACGCCTGCCGTGCCAATATCAGTTGCGGTGGTCAACAGGGTTTGTTGCAAATGGTAGGCCTGGAAGAACGGGAATGCCTCTTTCACCAGGGCTGCGGCACCGGCAACATGGGGCGCAGCCATCGACGTCCCGGACATGCGTACATAGCCACCTCCTGTTTGGGTCGAGTAGATGCCTCGTGCCTCGTCCCAGTCGCCACCGGGGGCGGAAATACACCACTGCGCAGCAACGCCGCAGTGGTTTGAGTAGCCTGCCAACAGCCCATCTTCGGCCAGGGCTGCCACGGCAATCCAGTTATCCTCGAATTCGTCGAAATAGTGCGGCAGCCCGGCCAGCATGTCCGGGCTGGGTTGTTGTTCATTGCCGGTGGAGATCACCATGAGTGTGCCGACGTCGGTTAATGCACGCAGGCCCTCGAGTGAGAGCGGGTAGCGCTCTTCAATATTCTGGGCGTTGTCGTAATCCAGGATATTGCATGGTTCGGCCAGCGAGCCGGTGTCGTCGGGGTCGCAGTCGTTGTAGCCAAGGCTGGCATTCAGTATGGGCAGGTCGAAGGTGGCAGCCCGGTTCCATCCACGGGCGAACAGCAAGTCTTCCTGCTCGTAACTTTCCTCTTCCTCACCGCTCTCTACGCCGTCGTCATCCATTCTGATCATGACGACTTTTGAATTGAAGGCAACGCCATGCATGCCGATATTGTTGCGGTCGGCGGCGATAATGCCCGATACATGCGTGCCGTGGCCTTCAAGATCGAGGCCCCAGGTTTGCGTAATGGCACGATTGTTGTAGAGGTCCCAACCGCCGTCGATGCGCCCCTGGAACTCCGGATGCAGACTGAATATGCCCGAGTCCATCACGCCAACGCGAACGCCTTGCCCGGTAAAACCCTGCTGGTAGGCCTGGGCTGCGTTGATCATGCCCAGGCCGTATTGCTGGCGATATTCTGCTGTGTCGAAGTTTTCTGCTTTTGCCTGTGTGAAGGCCAGCGCCGCGATGGTTGCCAGAGCAACGGGTATAAGGCGTGTTGTGGGTCTTGTCATTGTTTTTGGCTTCTTCTTGTATAGTGTCGCCTGATTATAAATAGTACAAGAGACACGGTTCAATGATGAAACTGCTTGGTTTGCAAAGCGACATTGCGCGGTCTGTTGCCATTCTGGCGCTGGGTACTTTCGCTGTTGGCACCGACGCATTCATTCTTTCCGCCTTCTTGCCCGATATGGCGGCAGACCTGGGCGTCAGCGTAGCTCAGGCAGGATATGCCGTAACGGTTTTTGCTGCAAGCTATGCGGTTTTGTCTCCAGTACTTGCGACCCTGACAGTACGTTTTGAGCGACGAAAATTGCTCATCGGTGCCATTTTGGCGCTTGTTTTAACCGACATTGCGGCGGCGCTGGCACCCACTTTTGAAATGTTGCTGGTCAGTCGCATTTTCGCGGCTGCTGCCGCGGCCTCATTTACACCCAACGCGGCTGCGATGGCGGCTTCGCTTGCACCGCTGGAATCGCGCGGGCGTGCTTTATCGGTTGTGGTGGGCGGTATGACAATCGCGACTGCGATTGGCGTGCCGTTGGGAAACCTTGCCAGTCACGCACTTTCGTGGCGAGGCGCTTTGTTGATGGTGGCGGCGGTTGGTGTATTGGCGGCGATTGGTGTTTTCTTTCGTTTACCGCCGATGGCCGGCGGTGCTGCCGTGCCGCTGCGCAAACGGCTGGCGTTATTGAAAGATCGCAAAATCATGCTCATTTTGCCGGTAACGGTTTTAGGCGTGGCCGCGTGTTACGTGCCCTACGCGTTCGTGCTGGTTGTGCTGGATGACTTTGGTATCGGCGCCTCATACATGTCGATTATGTTGCTTATTTACGGTATTGGTGCCGTATTGGGCAATATTGTGTGTGGCGCCGCAGTCGACCGGTGGGACCCGCGCACCGTTTTACTGTGGGCATTCGCATTCATGGCAGTGGGTTTTGCCTTGATGTTGTTTATTGGCGGTTTAACGGGAGCAGCCCTTTACCTTATGGTCGGGTTTCTTATGCTGCTGTGGGGCGGAACCAGCTGGTGCCAGGCGCCGCCGCAACAGGCACGCCTGATTGATGCGGCCCCAAGCCACGGCCCAATGGTTGTATCGCTGAACTCGTCGGCGATCTATGTGGGTATTGCCCTGGGAACAATGATGGGCAGTGCCACCATTGATATCAGCACAACCGTGAATCTTGCCGCCGCTTTGTTTATGTCGGTTCTGGTGTGGATATGCGTTAAGTTCCTGCGACCATGAACAGCGCGTTCACGGTCGCCGGTTGTGCCTGCGTCAAACGTTATCCGGTATTGCGCAAGCCGGCGGCAACGCCATTGATGGTCATGTGCAGTGATCGTTGGGCACTGCTTTCCACACTGTTTTTATTGCCGCGCTGACGTGTCGACCGGTGCCGTTTCAACAGGGCAACCTGAAGATGATTCAACGGATCGATATAGGCAAAACGCTCTGCCAGCGCATCGCGCAAAATAGGGTCTTCAGCCAATATCTGCCGTTGGCAGACCTGGGTGAACAAGGCCCGTGTGAGCTCGAATTCTTTTTTGATTTCATTGTAGATGCGCGTGCGCAGGTTGCTGTCCTGAACCAGCCCGGCATATTCATGTGCAATACCCATGTCGACTTTGGCCAGCACTTGTTCCATGTTGGACATCAGCGCCTGAAAGAACGGCCATTCCTTCGCCATTTTCTGCAACTGCTTCAGGCGCGCCGATGGGGTACGGGGGCTATGCGTGCAACCTTGCTCTATGTAATGGTTAAGTGCCGTTCCCACGCCATACCAGCCTGGCAGCATCACACGGCACTGGGCCCAGGCAAAACTCCATGGTATGGCCCGCAGGTCTTCAATACGTTGCGATGCCTTGCGTGAAGCAGGTCGTGAGCCGATATTCAGTCCGGCAATTTCCCCAACCGGGGTGGAAGCAAAAAAGTAATCCTGGAAACCGGGTGTGCCATAAACCAACTGGCGGTAAGTGGTTTGTGCGTGGTCCGACAAAATGGCTACGACGTAGCCCAGTTTGTCCATGTGCGGGTCATCGTCGCCCTGGTTGAGCGTTTGATTCAGCAAACTGGCCTCCAGGCTGGCAGCAACGAAATTCTCCATATGCCAGCGGCCGACGTGGGCATCTTTGTATTTGCCCTGAATGACTTCCCCTTGCTCGGTCAGTCGGATCTGGCCATTCACCGTGCCCGGTGGCTGCGCCAGGATCGCATCATATGTTGAGCCGCCTCCACGGCCAACCGAACCGCCGCGCCCGTGAAACAGGCGCAGGCGAACACCTTTTTGCTTGAACAAAGACAACAGTTTTCGTTCAGTCAGGTAAAGAGTCCAGTTGGAAGTCAGGTAGCCGCCGTCTTTGTTACTGTCTGAGTAACCCAGCATGACTTCCTGCACACCATCGTGTGTGTGTTTTATGCGATCTGCAATATGGGGCAGCGACAGCCAGCCCGACATGATTTCCGGTGCGCGTTCAAGGTCGGGAATCGTTTCGAACAGCGGCACAATCATGAGGCCGTTTTCAGCATCAGGCTGCTGCTTGCCCGGGCGCCTGGTTTTCATCGGGCCGGGAGGGACCAGCCCTGCTTCTTTTTGCAAGACCAAAACCTCAAGCAAATCGCTGAGCGTTTCCGTATGGGAAATAATGGCTTGCTGGACAGCCGGCTTGCCGAACTTCTTGCGGCATTGCGCGGCCATTTGGAGTACGCCAAGTTCTTTGGCTGTTTCGTTCGAGTAGCTTAACCAGGGCGAGGTCAGGGGTCGGACTTCGTTCAGCTCATGCAGCAACAGCGCGGTTTTTTCTTCTTCGGCAAGTTCGGCGTAGTGGACTTGTTTACCCCGCCAGGTTACTTTTGCCCGGCTGAACAGCTCATCAAGAACGCGTTCGTGAACGTCGGAGCTTTGACGTAAATCGACACTGGCAAGATGAAATCCGAAAACACGACTGGCCTGGATCAGTTCGGCAAGGCGCAGGTGGGCGATCACGGCGCCATGATGTTGTTCGAGCGACTTGGCCAAGACTGACAGGTCATTGGCGAACGCGTCTGCCGTTTCATATGGGGAGGCGCTGTAGGTTGGCCGTTGCGCCAGCGGCTGGCCGACCAGTGTTTCTGCGGTGGCGGCCAGGCGCGCATATATGTGGATCAGTGCGCGGCGGTAGGGTTCGTCGCTGCGGTGATCCGAACTATCCTGGCTTTGGTGGGCCAGATCAAGCAGCGGCTTGCTTGCCGGCCCTAAAGAAACCGATAGCGAAAGCGCCTTGCCCAATTCATGCACTTCGTTCAGGTAGTGCCGCAAAATGACGGTGCATTGCTTGGTGAGCGCCTGCTCCAGCGTAAAAGCATCAACGTTCGGGTTGCCGTCCCGGTCGCCCCCAATCCAGCTGCCCATGGTTAAAAAAGGCGGCAACGGCTGGTTGTTGACGTGGAACGGGTTGTCGGACGGATTCAGGGTTTGGCGAATGTCTTTGTAAAGTGCCGGAATGACCGATAAAAAGGTGCGGTTGTAGTACCCCAGTGCGTTATCAATTTCATCGATGACGTTAAGTTTCTGCCAACGCAACATGCGCGTTTGCCACAAGGTGGCCACCAACCCGGTCAGTCGTGCGATGAGGCCGTGGTATTCGGCATGCGTGGCGTTGGCATTCAGGTTGGCCAGGCAGTGGGCGATTTCCTGATGGAGGTCGAGCGTGCTTTTGCGCTGTACCTCGGTAGGGTGCGCCGTTAACACGGGCGTAATACAACTTTGTTGCAGAAATTGTTCGATCTGCCGGTGGGAAATGCCCTTTTGTGCAAGCTTGGCAAACACGGCGGTCAGGCTGCCTTTTGCTGTTTCGGCCTGGTCAAGCTGTTGTGCCCGGCGGAATCGGTTGGTGTCCCGGTCTTCGGCGATATTCGACAGCTGCAGAAAATAGCCGAATGCGCGGGCAACCGACGCAGACTCTTTCAATGAGATGTGCCTGATTATTTCTGCCAGGGCATTATTGTTGTGTGTTGGGTTTTCCCGGCGTAACTGAACGGCTGTGCGTCGCAGGGTTTCAACCAGCAAAAATACAGAGTCACCCTCATATTCGCGAATAACGTGGCCAAGCGTGCGGCCGAGTTGCCTTATATCGTCGCGCAAAAAAGATGAGTTGGTCGTTGGTGCATTTTCGGGACTGGGTTGAGGTTGCATGGCAATGATAATATCCGTTCAATCATTATTAGGGTCGAAAACTCAGCAATACCTAAAAATTCTAAGAGGGATGGATGCTGTCACTTTCTATTGAGCAGTCTTTGTTGGCTTGTTGTCTCGTTTTGGTTGTCGGGCGTGCACTGACGAACAATGTCGGGGTGTTGTCACGCTACAGTATTCCAGACCCTATTGTGGGTGGTTTGCTTTTTGCCATTGTCGCATTTTTCATTACCGACTGGAGCGGCTTCCAGCTTGCGCTTGATACCAGCATCAAGCCAACGCTGCTGCTGCTGTTTTTCAGCTGTATCGGCCTGACGGCCAACCTGAAGCTGCTCGCGGCCGGTGGGCCTCGACTGGTTGTTTTTTGCTGGCACTGGTGCCGTTTCTGGTATTGCAGAACCTCATCGGCCTGGGTATCGCATGGTTGCTTGACATGCATCCGCTCATGGGCCTGATTGGCGGAACGATTACGCTGGTGGGCGGACACGGAACGGGCGCTGCCTATGCCACGCGATTTGCCGATGTGAATAATATTCAGGATGTCATGGTATTGGCCATGACAGCGGCAACATTCGGCCTGGTGCTGGGCGGGGTGATTGGCGGGCCGGTGGCCGAACGCTTAATCCGCAAGCACGCGCTGAAAGCGGCCGGGGGCAAACCTGCCGGCAAAAGCACGCAGGCACTTAATGTTGAACCATCGGCCAAAGAGAACTCATCGGTTGATTACGTTGCCGTGATTACGTCGCTTGCCGCCGCTTTGGTGTGCGTGGTGTTTGGAACCATGATGGCGAAGTGGGTGGAAAATGCACCGGTGAGTTTGCCGAATTTTCTTTGGTGTCTGGCGATAGGGGTGCTGATTCGCAATGTCGGGACAAAAATGGGTATCCGGCTCGACGACCGCGTGACTGAAATTATCGGCTCCTTTTCACTGGCCATTTTTTTGGGGCTGACGATGATGACACTTGACTTGGGCAGTGTCAGCCGCCTGGCCGGTCCTTTGCTGATTATTCTGGTGGTCCAGGCGTTGTTTGCCGCCGCCTATGCAACCTGGGTTGTTTTCCGTCTGCTTAAAAAGGATTATGAGGCCGCTGTCATGTCGGCGGCGTTTTGTGGTTTTTCAATGGGCGCGACCGCAACGGCTATTGCCAATATGCAGGCGCTGACGCGGCGTCACGGTGCTGCGCCACAGGCATTTATTGTCGTGCCGGTCACCGGCGCTTTTCTGGTTGATATCATTAACGTGATTGTGCTGACGTCGATTATTTCGCTGCCGATTGTGGGGGGCTTCTAAATGTCTGGCGCCTTGCTGAAAAGATTGAGTCTGGTTTTATTTGCATTGTTGCTTGCCGCGTGCAGTCGTCAGCCCGATAAAACCGAGCTGTACTCCGATTTGCAAACCGAGCTGACGCAAACTTACGGTGATGCGTTGTTCAAGATTGTTGATCTTCAGCGCAGGGGGACGGCGCAAGACAGCACTGAGCCCCAAAGTCAGACACGGCGGGTTGTGTATTACGACGTCACGCTGCAGGTTGAGCGTGACGTTGAACTGGGTGGATGGGATCAACCGGGTGTTGCGTCTTTGGTTACGTTGCTGGGTGCGGGTTCGCGCGGGGTGGTTGGCGTGAAATCCGGGGGCAACGAGGCCGGGGATTTAATTGAAGCGCACGGCAGCGCCATTTATCGCAAGGAAGGCTCGAACTGGACTTTTGTCACGCCACCGGGCCTTACCTCGGCGGTTGCGCCCAGTTATGAAACGGGCGTGTCTCAGCCCGTTTCCCGGCAACTGCTGGGTACCCTGAACGAGATTACGCAATCGGTGGTGAACAGGGGTTCGACTGCGGCCCAGCAGGTTTTGCAGCAAGAGTTGCAGCGCTCGGTTGCACGAATTGACGGACGGCTGGCACGAATGCAGCAGGGTTATCCGTTAGCCGGGGGGCCCGAGCAGGGGGAATATGCCGCGTTCGCCCAGGCGCTGGGGCAAATTGGTCGGGAGCAGGGGGTAAGAGTTGCCGCGCTGACGACCGGGGGCAGTGTCGAGAATATCGGGCTGTTGCGATCGGGTGATGCGGTATTGGCGATTGCCCAGGCCGATACGGCACGGCTTGCATACGAGGCGCAGGGGCCGTTTGAATCGCAAGGGCAATTTGCCCAAATTCGTGCGCTGGGCAGTTTGTACCCCGAAATGGTTCACATCGTCGTACGCGACGACGCCGGGTTGAATCAGATCGCGGATCTTAAAGGGAAAACGCTTGCGATGGGGCCATCGGGTTCTGCAATCCGGACCACCTTGACGGCGGTCCTGGCAGCACATGGTTTGCAGGCAGGCGTCGATTATGAAGCAAGCGATTTGCCGTTTGCTGCTTCACTTCCCGTTTTGAATAGGGGTGGCATAGACGCAACGGTTCACATTATCGGTGTGCCCGCCCGCCTGTTGCGCGATGCGTTGGCCGAAGCTTCATTAAAGCTGTTGCCCCTGGAGCGTGATGCGATTCAGCAGGTTGTAACGTCGAATCCGGTTTTAATACCCTTGAATATTGCAGCCGGGACGTACCCTGGACAACGGGAATCCATCCCAACCGTGGGTATGGCCGCGCTGCTGCTTTCCACCGATGTGATTACGCGCGATGAGGCCAGACGCATTACCGAAGTGCTTTATGAAAGCGGTAATGACCTGCTTGAGCAGGGCTCTGCCCAAGGCGCACAGGTGTCAATCCAGAATGCGCGGCGGGGGCTTTCCGTGCCTTTGCACGCCGGATCACAAGAAGCGTTGCTTGACCTGGAGAATGTTCAACGGCTTCGTGCGGCTGAAAAGCAGGCACCGTAAAGTTGTGCTTAGCGTTTGAGTGTATCGAGCCATGCCTGTTGTTCGTTCGTTAATTCTGCGTCGCGCGTTAGTATTGCGCCTTTGAGCGCCGAACGTATTTCAGGCTCAGGCCCCGGCAGCGGTTTTTGCATGGCCGATTGCAGCACCTGCTGGGCTTTGGCCAGGGTCGACCCATAAAGTTGAAATACATTTTCAACACTTACATGCTGGGCCGGATCGTCGAGCCAGCAATCGTAGTCGGTTACCAGGCCAACTGTCGCGTATGCCATTTGCGCCTCACGTGCCAGGAAAACCTCGGGGACGTTGGTCATGCCAACCAGGTGGCAACCGGCCTGGCGCAGGAAATGGCTTTCAGCCTGTGTGCCCAGCCGGGGTCCTTCAATGCAGGCATAGGTCAGGTCGCGATGCGTGGTTATGCCCAGCTCCTGCGCTGTGTTGCTCATCCAGTCTACCAGCGCTGCGCTAACCGGTTTGGCGGTTGATACGTGGGCGGCCACACCCTGGCCAAAAAAAGTGTGGTGACGTTTGCCACGAGTAAAATCGAAATATTGCTGCGGCATGGCAAGATCGCCGGGCTTGACGTTCAGCGCCAGGCTGCCAACGGCTGAAAAGCCAAGCAACATGGTGGCACCGGCCGCTTTCAAAGCATAAATGTTGGCGCGATAGTTCACTTCGTGTGGCAACAGGCGGTGCCCGGCACCGTGCCGGGCAAGGAAGAGTACATCGTGGTTGTAGAAACGCCCCTGAATGACATCACCCGAGGGCGGCCCGAACGGGGTGTCTCCCTGGATACGTTTCACAACGCTCAGGTCAGGCAAATCATACAAACCTGTTCCGCCCATAATTGCCAGCATAGAAGTGCTCCTTTATTGTGTCCAGTGATCAGGAAGATGGATAAGATCTTCGGGGTCGTCGATATCGTGAAGCGGCGCAAGCTCAAACCAGTCAAGTCCCGCCTTTATTAGTGCGTTGCGCGTTGCTGCCATAACCGATGCGGTACTCCAGGGGATATCGGCAAACACCAGGGCGTGATGCCTTCGAAGCCCGATCAGGGCGTAACCGCCGTCCAGCGCGGGAATGAATACCGCATCATGCGTATCCAATTGCTGCGATGCTTCATGCAACATGTCGGCTGTCAGGCCGGGTGCGTCGGTTCCAATCAGCAAAACTTTAGGTGCATATTCAAGGTGTGCGGCAAAGGCGGCCGACATGCGCGCTCCCAGGTCGCCACTTGTCTGGCAGCTGATGGCCATGTTTGCGGTATGGGCGATCGCTTCAAGCGCCGAATCTGGCGGGCAGGGTGTGACGCACAACTCAATCGTTTTGAATTGGGTTGAACAGGCCACTGCAACGGTGTGGTCCAGGAGTTGCCTTGCGATTTGTGCGGCGCCTTGTGCACCCAGCTCAGGAATCAATCGGGTTTTGGCGAACCCGGGTTTGGGGGCTTTTGCAAAAATGATCAAACGCGTACTGGCATTTGATTGATTCATTGATATTCCTTTACCAGTTCGTTGGCGGGTACGCCGCACCAGTAGCGCCATCGTAAACGCCACATTAACAAAATTGTTTTATACACGCCGCGGGTTTCCCAGCGTCTGCCGGATGTTTCGGCCTGGGCGGTCACGCACCTGGGCCATTGCCGTTGTCGCAGTCGTTTGCATAGCTCAATGTCTTCCATGAGCGGTTGACTGGGAAATCCCGAAACGTCGTCAAACAAACGACGACTCACGAAAATCGCCTGATCGCCTGTTGCGATGCCAGTCAGGCGCGAGCGTATATTCATCATGAAGCCAATAACACCGAGCATGGGATGTTTGCCGGTTATTTTGATATTGAAGCGTCCCCATCCGGGTTTATTGTTCAACGCATCCAATATCAGGGTGTCGGCATTATTCGGTAAAGCCGTGTCGGCATGAAGGAAAAGCAAGGTTTGCGCATGCGCTTGTTTTGCTCCGGCGTTCATTTGCAGTGCCCGGCCGGGCGCACTGTTCATGACGAGGTCGGCATGCGCTGCGGCCAGTTCAGGGGTGGCATCGGTGCTGCCGCCATCCACAACGATGATCTGCGTTCCGCGCTTGCGCAATGGTGCCAGCGCAGCCAGCGTATGCGCAATGCCCGACGCCTCATTGAGCGCGGGAACAATAATTGAAAGGCAAGGTTGCAAAATGGTTTTCCTGTTGGCGGCTCATTATGAATCATAACCATGCTCGCGTTGGCAGGAAAACCGGCCGGGTACGGGCGTTTTGCCGGATTCAGGAAATGTATCGGGTGATGCCGCCGTCTACCCGGATATTCTGGCCGGTAATATAAGTACCGCCGGGTGAGCTCAGAAAGGCAACGGTCTGTGCAATTTCCTCGGTTGTGCCGAAGCGGCCCATGGGAATGCGGGCGATGAGTTCGGGGGATTCCGGGTAACTGTCGATGAAACCCGGCAGAATATTGTTCATGCGAATATTGTGTTTTGCATGGGCGTCGGCGAACAGCTTGGTGAACGAAGCCAGGCCGGCACGGAAAACCCCGGAAGTGGGAAAGGTCGGGTCGGGCTCGAAGGCCGCAAATGTTGAAATGTTCAGAATCACGCCCGAACCTTGTTGTTTCATGATGGGTGTCACCAGGCGGGTTGCCCGGATCACATTCATCAGGTAAACATCAAGTCCTTTATGCCAATCGTCGTCAGACAGGCTCAATATGTCGCCTCGCGGGCCATGTCCGGCGCTGTTCAGCAATACATCCACACGTCCCCATTCGTTAATCGTGGCTTCAACCAGTTTTTGCAGATCATCGACGGATTGGTTCGAGCCTGTCATGCCAATACCGTTGAGTTCTTGTGCCAGCGACTCGGCCCGACCCGAAGGAGACAACAGGCTGACCTTATAGCCGCTGTTGGCCAGTGTGCGGGCACTTGCCGCGCCCATGCCGCTGCCGGCTGCCGTTATTATGGCTACTTTTTCTATTGTATCTTTAGGCATGTTCAATCCTTTTTATTAAGTAAGGCCTTATATTATTAAGCTTGATCGAAGTCGTCGAATCATATTTATTACTTTAAATCAGTAGAAAAACTATTGGATATGTCGATGTTGAATCTCAATGCATTACCGCCGTTGAAAGCGCTACGGGCATTTGAAGCGGCAGCGCGTCATTTGAATTTTCGTCTTGCCGCCCAGGAGCTGCATGTGACCCAGGGTGCCGTGGCGCAGCATGTACGGGGGCTTGAGTCCGCCTTGGGGGTAGCGTTGTTTCAGCGTCAACCGCGGCGGCTCGTTTTAACTGAGAAGGGACGGCGATATCACTTGCGGGTGCGAGAGGCATTCGAAATGATTGAGCAGGCAACCGACGATTTGATGCTTAAAAAAAATCGTGTAACGGTTAGCGTGACCCCGACGTTCGCTGCGAAATGGTTATTACCGCGTTTGTCTGCCTTTGCGGAAGAGCATGCCGCCATCGACTTGCGTATCCAGGCCAGCGAAGGGCTGGCCGATTTTCACGCCGACGGGGTCGATATTGCCGTCAGGCAAATGAAGATGCCGGCACCGGCTCAACTGCAGGCCACGCTGCTATTGCGTTATGAAGCTGTCGTTGTTTGTTCCCCGACGTTAAAACGCAACATCAAAGTGTTTGACGATCTATGGAAACAGTTGTTGTTGGTTGATTTGCATGATTTGTGGCCAAGATTGGCACACCAGTCGGGTTTGTCGGGCGTGCCGCCATCTTCAAAAACAATCCATTTCAATCAAACCAGCCTGGCGATCGACGCTGCGCTTGCTGGCCAAGGAGTAGCGCTAGTGCCCCGGTGCTTTATCAAGACCGATATCGAGCAAGGACGGTTGGTGACGGTGGGCCGGCAAGTGGTGAATTACGACACCGATTTTTATTTGGTTGCGCCGGTATCATTGAATGCAGCCTCTGAGGCGCATGTGGTGTGGCATTGGTTAAAAGAACAGGCCGGGGTTTAGCCGGCCTGCTCTTGTCTGCCTGATGACAGGGCATTACCAGCGTACGCCGATACCCGTACTGTAAACAGATTCATTGATGCCGCCCTGACGACCACCACCGGTAACCTGGTTACGTGCATATTTAAGATACAGCGACATCCAGCTGTTTACGTTGTAGCGTGCGCCGACTTCGCCTTGAATTGAGAAGTGGGTTTCGCTGTTGATGGGGCGCAATACTTCGCCTCGTGTATAGAGCTCGAACTCCTTACCGTAGAAATAACGTACGTAATCCCAGCGTAATGAAGCTGCAAACGCGTTCTCGCTGGTGTCGTCGGTATAGCCGTAGTGAATGCGGCTTACCAGGGCGGAAAGTGAGAAGGAGCCCAGTTCGTTATCCCAGAACTGGTAACCGGGACCCGTACCGTATACCACCTGGCGGTTCAGGTCTTCGACGAAGTCGCGTCGGTAGCTGGCCCTGCCTTGCCAGAATGCTTTCTCGCTGATGAAGTAGTCAAGCGTGTAGCCCGCTCCATAGTTATAGGTACTGTCGGTGCTGTCTTCCTGGTTGCGTGTGTAGTCGGCCGACAATTGATGACGCCACAGGCCGTGGCGCAATTCATTAAATGTGTTCAGCGTGTAGTCCTGGGTTTTGGTCGACGCGGTCTTGCGGGTTGCCGCCAGGTCGAAACGGCCTTTGAAGGTGGCTTCATTCAGGAAGGGGGTGGGGCGAACGACGCGCGTAATCGACGTAATGGGTACCGCCGTATCGATCGGTGTGGCCTGGTCGTTTGTTCGCTCGACGCCTTGCAGGGTGACTTCACCGTCGTTGGCGGCAACCAGCTTGGCACGGTAGTCGCTGTTGAACACACCATTTTCAACAACCAGTTCCGAATCACTTTCCAGCGTTTTCACATGATTGACATCAACGCGGATGTTGCCACCATACTCGGTTTCTACCAGCAATTTCCCGCCGTCCAGTGATTGAATGGTACCGGTGATGCGGTCGCCGTTATTCAGCCAGATCGTACCTGCCTGGGCGTTTGCACCCAGCAGCGAAAATGCGAATAGTGCGAACAATGAAAAGAAAAATGGGGAGGAGCGGAGCGTAAGTCGATCAAGCATGAGTAAATTAACAGCCTTTCGGGGTCATTTTCATAAAAAAGAGGGGCCAGTTTACGCGTAGTTACTTGCCCCATGCAATGCAGAATCGCCCGGGTTTACAAATTCATTGACCGTATTTCCCCTGGAGACGGTTTATGAGGGGCGTCTGAACTGTTTCCTTGAGTTGTCAACAACACCCCTCATAACGCATTGTTCGGCGTGGTCATTAATTAAACCCATGGCTTGCATAAACGCATACACGGTCGTGGGCCCCACGAATTTCCAGCCACGTTTGCGCAGGTCTTTCGACATGGCTTCCGATTCGCTGGAGCGCGATACGGTTTGAGGGGTGACCCGGTTATTTTCCTGGGGTTCGAAGCGCCATACGTAGGCCGCGAATGAGCCTTCGCTTTCGATGAGTTCCAGCATTTTCCCGGCATTGTTGATGACGGCTTCGATCTTGCCCCGATGTCGCACAATGCCCGCGTCTTTCAACAGTCTTTCTGTATCGGCGTCGGTGTATTGCGCCACTGCATGAAAATCGAATTGCTCAAATGCCGCACGGAAGTTGTCGCGTTTGGCCAGAATCGTGCGCCAACTCAAACCCGATTGGAAACTTTCCAGGCAGATTTTTTCAAACAGGCGTTGGTCATCGTCAACCGGAAAGCCCCATTCTTTATCGTGGTAAGCAAAAAACTCGGGGGCGGCTGCGCACCAGCCGCAGCGTGGCTGGCCGTCGGGGCCGGAAATTGTATTAGACATTAAGTTCTTTCCTTTTTTGAATAAAATGTCGCATCTCAGTTTAACGACTGTTCACCACACTTTTCCAGGTTGCAGGTATGAAGCTAAACGCAGAGACTCTTTTACCTGAATTTCTTGATCTCATGCTCGATACGGTATTTATGGTCGATGCCGAAGGGTGCGTCGTTTTTGTGGGAGCGGCGTGTGAGCGTATGTTTGGATACTCGCAACAAGAGTTGATCGGGCGCCGAATGATTGACTTCGTGGCGCCCGAAGACCGCGACAGAACCCTGCAGGAAGCGCAGCAGGTGATGTCTGGAGTGGCGCGTGTTGGCTTCGAGAATCGCTACGTTCGCAAAGATGGACGTTATGTTCGCGTTATGTGGTCGGCGTATTGGTCGGACAAGCATCAGTGCCGGATCGGCGTGGCCCGGGATGTGACAGAGCGAAGGCGCCTGGAGGAGTGTCAGGCAGCAACGTATGCGGTTTCGGAAGCGGCGCATCGCGCGCAGGATTTAGGTACGCTGTTTAAGGAAGTACAAGAGATCCTGGCTCGGCGCGTACCCGTTGCCACGTTCGCGGTGGCTGATTTCGATCACGAGACCCAGGTGCAAGACTGGATTTTCAGGCAAGACAATGCCTATCCCTGGAGCGTATCCCTGTCGACCCGATTGCTGGCGATCTGCTCAGACTCAAAAAGCCGGCAAGCGCCCTTGCTGATGCAACAAGACGTGCCCGATGTCTTGCGACCGGCTGAGCAAAGCGGAACATGGTTGTTTGTGCCGTTGCATGCTCAGAGCGGCTATATGGGAACCCTGGTAATGAGCTGCACAAGGGGTGCGCTTTATGGCAGCACGGATATTGAGTTGCTGCGATTCGTAGGGGGGCAGGTTGCCACCGCAATTGAGCGCCAGCGCATGCATGCGGAATTATTGCGAATGGCTCAATACGACGACCTTACCGGTTTGCTTAATCGGCGTACACTGCATGCCCATCTTCGCGCTACGCTGGCGCGCTATGAGCGGCGGCAGGCCTCTTTTGCTTTGTTGTTCGTGGATTTGGATGATTTCAAATCAGTCAATGATTCTTATGGCCACCTTGTCGGCGATCAGTTATTGATGCAGATCGCAATTCGCCTGAAACGCAGCGTACGACAGGGCGATACGGTTTTCAGATTGGGCGGAGACGAGTTCCTGGTTCTGCTTGAAGATATACACACCAAGGAAGATGCCCGGCAAGTAGCTGCCAAGTTGAAAGCGAACGTCAGCGAACCCGTGGTCATTGAAGGCAGTAGTTTGAATGCATATGCCAGTGTCGGTTTGGCTTGCTATCCTGATGACGCCCGGCAGATTGACGCATTGTTATCACATGCCGACCAGGAAATGTACGTTATGAAAAGACGGCGGCAGGGTGCATTGGCACGGCGCTTTTACTGAAAAATTTGGTTGCTTATCAGTTGTGTTGTTTTATTTCGTTTAACGTTAGAATTTTGTGACATTTTTGATACAAGAAAGAGGGAATTAATGAGAATCAGTAAAGCATTGGGTTCAACGGCTGTTATGGCTGTTTTGTTGTTGGCGCTTGCCGGTTGCATGGAAAAAGAAGGCCCGGCCGAAAAGGCTGGCAAGAAAATTGACCAGGCTGCCAGTGAAATGAGTGACCGTGTAGAGAAGGCAACCGAATAAAAGCCGTATTCACGGTTAAGTGACTTTTTAAAGTCTATATTTTGAAAGAGAGGGCCGCTTTGCGGCACCTCTCTTTTTTATTGATGGTCCTGCGTTGCGGCGCGGGGGTGGGTGTTGCGGCAAAGTACGTGGTGGTATGCTTTGCCGCAACACCCACGCTGGAACAATAGAAACCTTCATTACTGCATTTTGTTATCCACCATGAAGCTAAAACTGGCCGATCTGATCGCCCTGGGGTTTATGACCTTCGCCCTGTTTCTGGGCGCGGGCAACATTATTTTTCCTCCGATTGTCGGCCAGGAGTCGGGTGAGCAGTTCTGGTGGGCTGCTACCGGTTTTCTTTTAACCGGCGTGGGCCTGCCGCTGGCGGCTATTGTCGCCCTGGTGCGTTCGGGGGGTGATCTTTTTACCGTAACCCGGCCAATTGGTCGTGTTGCCGGAACGCTCTTCGGCGTACTCATTTACTTAACGATTGGCCCCTTTTTCGCCATTCCGCGCACCACGACCGTTTCCTTTGAAGTGGGTGTTGCCTATTTTCTGGGCGACGGCCATTTCTCGCTGTTTATTTACTCGGTCATTTATTTCGCGCTGGTCATACTGATTGCACTGTATCCAGGTCGTTTAATTGATACGGTAGGCAAATACATAACGCCGGTGCTGGTCATTGCGCTGCTCATTCTGGGCGGCTATGCCGTGCTTGAACCTGCCGGTGCGATTGGTGCAAGTAATGAGCTTTATCGTGACGCCCCCTTGTCGCGAGGATTTTTGCAGGGGTACCTGACCATGGACGGGCTGGCCGGACTGGTGTTTGGCATTGTCATTGTGAATGCAATTCGTGCCCGCAAGGTTGACAACCCTGCGCTGCAAATTCGTTATGCGTTAATTGCAGCAATCATTGCCGCCGTGGGTTTGGCGTTGGTTTATTTGTCGTTGGTTTATCTGGGTGCCACCAGTTCCAATGTGGCGCCGCAGGCAGATACCGGCGCGGTGATCCTGGCAGAATATATGCACTATAGCTTCGGTGTAGGTGGACATGTCTTGCTGGCTGTTGTCATGACGCTTGCTTGCTTAACCACGGCAATCGGCTTAACGACTGCGTGCGGCGAATATTTCAGTCGCCTGTTGCCGGTTTCTTATCGAACCGTTGTCATTCTGTTCGGCCTGTTCAGCATGGTTGTGGCAAACCAGGGTCTTGAGCGCCTGATTACGTTTTCTGTGCCGGTTCTGGTGGGGCTGTATCCGGTGGCAATGACGCTGGTGGTTTTAAGTTTATTGTCGTCTTTGTGGATATCGGCCAAACGTGTGTTCGTTCCGACACTGGCACTGGCCGCCCTGATGGGCGTGGCCGATGGTCTGGAAGCTGCGGGCCTGGATTTGCTTACGCCCGGTTGGTTGAAGTTTTTACCGGGCGCATCGGTTGATCTTGCCTGGTTGCTGCCGGTGTTTTGCGTGATGATCGCTGCGGCGGTGTACGACCGTCTATGTTCAAAAAAACGAATTCACTAAAAGGATAAGCAGTTATGCGTACGAACATTGTCGTTGTTACTGCCCTGCCCGAAGAGCTCGGACAAGTGCAAATGCCAGACAATATCTCGATTTACCATTCGGGGATTGGCAAAATCAACGCCACAATGGCGGTCATGAAAGCTATTTATGAAAAGTCGCCGTCGCTAATCGTGAATTTTGGGACGGCGGGCAGTGTTGTGCCCGGCTTGCAGGGTTTGCTGCCCATTAGTCGCGCGGTCCAACGCGATGTGATCACAACCATGGCGCCGCGTGGCCAAATGCCGTATTGCCCGCGGCCACAGGTTTATGCTTCGTCGGTCGCCAATGGCTACACCTGCGGTACCGGAGACAGCTTCGTAACGGCGCCCGATCCCTGGTTCCAGGAATCCGGGGTTGAGGTGGTGGATATGGAGTTGTTCGCGATTGCTGCCGTGGCGCATGAACACGGTGTGCCGTGGCTGTCTTATAAGTATGTTACCGACTATGCCGACGAGGAAGCGGTGGAAATCTGGAAGCGCGACAAGCATCTGGGGCAGCAGCAATTCCTGGATGTGCTGACAACGCTTTAGCGACCGGCGCGACGGTTGCGCACATTGATCAGGCAACCGAGGTCTCGTAACGGCATTGCGCCTTGATTGGTTAGAACGACGCGGCAACGCGGAACATAATGCGTGTGCCGGTCTCACTGAAGTCGTTGTCTTCCTTCCATGGCGTGGAGACGTATACCTGGCCCTGAATGTTGTCGTTAACTCGGGCACGTACGCCGACACCTACCGATCCAAGCGCCTGGGTGCGATAATCGACGCCGACATCGTGGTTACGTACGTAGCCGTAGTCTACGAAGGTGAAGGCCGACGTATTACTGATGTGGGGAAGGTTGGCGTTGAATGTTTGATTAAGTTCCAGTGAAACGGCCACGCCGCTGTCGCCTTTGGCGGTGGCGCTGTCGAAACCGCGTCCATAGCGTGAACCGCCAAGGTCAAGCTGCAAGGAAGGGGGCAAAGGGTCGGGTGAGTATTGAAGCGTACCTTGCAGGGTCAGGGCGCCGCCTTCCCAAAGCGCATGTTGCAGCAACGCATTTAATTGGGTGAAGCGATAATGGTCCGGCACACCGGGGCGGGAACTGAGTGGGTCGTCGGAAGAGGTATTACCGAGACCACGCAGGCCGATACCCCATATCCCTTCTACGTTGAAAAAGCCTCGTTCAAGTTCCTGGTCGTAGCTTAAGCCCGCTTCGGCCCAACGGTAGCGGTCTCGACCGGCATGATTGCCTCCAATGCGCAGGTCGCTGCTTTCGAAATTAACTTCCGCCGTCCCGAACACACTGTGCGAAATACGGCGGATAAAGGGGTAGCGAACAAAGAGGCTCCCCGACACTGTTTGCGCATTCACATTCAACGATTCGAGTGCTCCACCGGGTTTCGATCCAACATAGGCAACTGCGTAGCCTGCGTGCAAGCCGTTTGAACCGATGGGATAGTCTTGCGACAGTTGAAGAAGGTAAAGTTCGCGGGGTTCATTTGGAACCGTTACGCCCGCGATGGTGGTTGTTTCAAATAAGCCAAGCTGGTCGTTCAGGTCGATTGTGCCGGTAAGCTCTGCGCGGCCGATTTCCCGGCTGCCGAAGTTATCGAGGCCCACCTGGGCCGCCATCGGCGTACGTGTGATGCGTAGGTGCAGGCGCCCGCCTTTCCCGGGGGCGTCGGGGCGGGTTGCCACGCCGTCGATGGTTAGCCCGCCCAGATCGCTCATGAGCAGCAGTATGCGCTCGACTTCAGCCACGGGAATGGGTGCAAAATCCAGCAGGCGATCAATGTAGGGTGCGAGCCGCGCATCAATGTTCGGAATATCGCTTTCAATCGTGATTTCGTCGAACCCCGGTTCGTAGAGTTTGATCACGATATGGCCGGAATCAAAATCCTGGCTGGGGACGATGACATCGGAGAAATAGCCTTCTTGCCGGTAAAAGGCTTCGATGTCACGCGCGATCCGGTACAGTTCGGCCAGGCTTATCGTGGTGTTGAGCTTATCTTTCCATGCCGCCGTCAGTTGCTCTTGTGGAACCGTTTTCGCACCGTCTACGACCAGGGAGCGCAGTGTAAAAGTAATGCCTTCTGCTTCCTCTTCCGGTATTTGCTTGCGCTCGTCGACAACGGTGAGATCGATTTGGCCTTGTTTGGGAATGGGTTTAACCCGACGCAGCAGTTCAGCCTGGTTGGCCAGGGTGCGGTCGAGTGCTGCATCGGTTTGCGCCTGTACCGGGCTTGTTGGCGCGGTTACCAAAAGAAGGCTCAGGCTAAGTAATCGGGCAATACTGTACTTTTTTATCGGCAAAGGAGCTGCAGGCATTTTGCTTTGTTTTTTCATCACATCAATATTGAATGACTTGGTGTTTAGTGAGATCAATGGCGTGATGGGGCCAGGCCGTTGTCTGGTACAACTTCCACCGCAATCAGCCGGGTAAGTGAGTCGGCAAGGTTTTGCAGGTCGTCAGTCCAGTCGGCAAAGGCGTCTTCCCGAGCCGTGGTGGCAACCGCAATGGTGATGCGTTCACCGGTGGGCGAGCGGTCGGCAGGCAGGGTGGCAACCATGGAAGAGTAGCCACCGAAAAGCGGGGATTGAAATATCCAGTCGCGCGACATGAAAACCCCCAATCCGTAGTAAAAATTGCGGCTCATGGTGTGACAAGAGCGGCAACCTTCCAGTGGGGCACCAAAACCGACTAACGTGGGTGCGATCATTTGCTGGCGCATCGGCTCGCTTAGGAAGCCGGTTTTCCCAACCAGGGTATCGAAGCTGCGTGCCATGTCGTCGATTGTGGTCACCTGCACCGCACCTTCAGGAAGGGTCCATGAGGGATTCCAGAATGTGGCGTCTTCATAGATACCACGTTCTGCGCTATAAGCGTGTATGACCGGGTCGGGAATATAGGGCGTATCGATGGAAAGCGTATGCTTGAGGTCCATCGGCTCAAGAACGTTTTCCTGAATCAGTTGTTTTAGCGGTTTGTTGGTGGCCGCTTCCATCACCTCGGCCAGAATAACGTAGCCGGCGTGCGAATAGTCCCAGTTTTTGCCTGGCTCGAAAACACGCGTGGATTCATTGCTGATTTTGATTCTTTCTGCGTTCGTCCAATTACGGAACGGATCGTCGTAAAACGCTTCTATAAACCCTGCATCGGCAACGTAGTCGGGATAGCCCGATGTCATGTTCGACAACATGCGGGGCGTTACTTTGTCGGCATAAGGCAAGTGTGGCAGCCATTTGATAATGGGCGTGTCGAGGTTGATCAGGCCTTGTTCGGCCAACTTCAGCAAGGTGGCTGCCATATAGGCAATGGCAACCGCACCATTACGGAAATGGCCGTCTTTTGTGGCCGGTACATTCGGCATGGCCTGCCCTTGGGTATGCGAAAAGACCGCGTCGCCGTTAACACGCACTTGAACCAGTAAAGAGGCCAGTTTTCGCTCGTCGAAAAACTGCTCGGAAACCGTTTTCAAGCGATCAGGCTTAATCGTTGTATTGGTTTTCGCCACGCTGATGCCAGACCAAAACAGCAAACACAAGGCAAGGCAAAGGCAGGATATTAATGGTGAGAAACGGAAGGGCTTATATAACAAACTGATTGGATCGACCCAATTGGCTGAGGCAAAAGTTTGTATTTTCACAGGCGTTCCTTGGATTTTTGATGCATTGTCCAGGGGATGAGGTTGTGTGTCAACGCGTGTATACCCTTTATTGGTGCCGCTGATAGGGGTTAAAACCTGATTGTCGACAGCGCGTGTGCATCGTATGCTTGATTTCAGAATTGAACGATAACTCCGACAAAAGGGCGCAACATGAATGAACTGAACGGCTACGATTTTGAAGACCTCTCTATTGGCGATACAGCCACCTTCGCAAAAACCATTACGGAAGCGGATATTGTTCTGTTTGCTGGTGCATCAGGCGATAACAACGCGGTGCACTTGAATGAAGAGTTTGCCCAAACCACGCCGTTCAAGGGGCGTATTGCCCATGGGATGCTTACTGCCAGTGTGATTTCGGCCGCCATTGCCGGGCGCATGCCCGGGCCCGGCACGATTTATTTGAATCAGAACCTGCAGTTCAAGGCGCCTGTTCGGCCGGGGGAAACCGTGCACGCCACCGTGACGATCAAAGAGTTGTATCCCGAAAAGCGCCGGGTGTTGCTCAGCACGGTGTGTACCGTGAAAGGAAAGGTCGTTATCGACGGCGATGCATTGGTCATGCCCACTGCGCGTATTCACAAGTAGGTCTCATATAAAACGATCGTTTTGAATGGTTTCGCCCAGGTAAGCGCCTGCCTTGCCCGGGCGTTTGCACTTTCGGGATAAAGGTGTGCGCCTGCGGGATAGTGCGCTGCCGGAGCCTTTTCTCATAATACTTCTGTCAAATATTTTTAAAGCGAATCCGCATTGACAGGAGACAAATAATGCAGGACATGCAAGAGAAAGTGGCAATTGTTACCGGCGGCGCAACGCTTATTGGCGCGGCTGTGGCGCAGGCTTTTCATGATCGCGGCGCGGCCGTCGTGATCGCCGATATCGACAAGGAAGGGGGCGCGCGGGTTGCCGACCAGCTGGGCGCGCGCGCCTTGTTCGTTGAAACAGATCTTGCCGACGATGCCCAAATTGAGTCGTGCGTGCAAGAAACCATTGCGCAATTTGGCGGTGTTGATTTTCTGGTGAACCTGGCATGCAGTTATGTTGACGACGGCATCGAGGCCACTCGCGACGATTGGCACCAAAGCTACGACGTGAATGTGGTGGGGGCAGTCATGATGATGAAAGCCTGCCGCCCGCACATGATCAGGCGCGGGGGCGGGGCCATTGTCAACTTCAGCAGCATTAGTGCCAAAGTGGCGCAAACCGGGCGCTGGCTGTATCCCGTTACCAAAGCCGCGATTGCGCAACTGACACGAAATATGGCGATGGACCTGGCGCCAGACCGCATTCGCGTCAATTCGGTTTCCCCAGGCTGGACCTGGTCGCGCATTATGGACGAACTGACAGAAGGTGACCGTGCAAAAACCGATCGCGTTGCCGCACCGTACCATTTGTTGGGACGGGTGGGGGATCCGGCAGAAGTGGCGCAAGGTGTTGTTTTCCTTTGTTCTTCAGGCGCTTCCTTCGTGACCGGAACCGATCTGGCCATTGACGGCGGCTACAGCGCCATGGGGCCGGAGCAGGCCGTCCCTGCCATTCCCCGTCTTTGTGAGTAACCGGAGTTGAACCATGAAAATCGCAATCATTGGTGCCGGTTTTGCCGGCCTGTCGTCAGCCAAAGTCCTTACGCAGTTTGGTCACGATGTCACCGTTTTTGAAAAAGCGCCCGATGTGGGGGGCGTGTGGAGCGCCACGCGGCGTTATCCGGGTTTGCGTACACAAAACAATAAAGATACCTACTTCCTGCCTGATTTCCCGATGCCCGCCGATTACCCCGAGTGGCCAAGCGGCGAGCAGGTGCAGCGCTACATGGCCGCCTTTGCCAGGCATTTCGACCTGGATCGGTATATTCATTTGAATACCGAGGTGCTGCTTGCCGAACCCGAGGGGGAAAAAGGCTGGCGTATTAAAGCGCGCAACACGCGCTCGGGGCTGGAGTCCGACTACCAGTTTGAACAACTGGTGATCGCCAACGGCATTTTTTCCGAACCCTTTATTCCGCCTTACCCTGGCGTGGCCGAGTTTGAGGCCGCGGGCGGGCGTTTATGCGCCACTTCAGAATTCAATGACCTTGAACAAGCAAGAGGCAAAGACGTATTGGTGGTGGGGTATGGCAAGTCGTCGTGCGACGTGGCTGCTGCGATCGGCGAAGTGGCGGGATCAACCAAAGTGATTGCACGCGAGTTGTTGTGGAAAATGCCCCGCAAGATCATGAATGTATTGAATTACAAGTATTTGATGCTGACGCGCATGGGGGAAAGCCTGTTTCCTTATATTGAATCGAAGGGCTTCGAGCGGTTTCTGCACGGGCCGGGCCGGGGTGTTCGCGACAGTATGATTGCTTCTTTGCAGAAAGTGTCCACCAGGCAGTTGAAGCTGGACAAATTGGGTTTGGTGCCCGAAGGCACGTTCGATCGCATTGCCCGAAGTACCGTCAGCCTTTCCACCGATGAGCTTTATGAGCAGGTTATGGCAGGTAAAACCGAAATTGCACGAGAGTGCGAGATTACGTCTTTGGGCTCGCGCGACGGCAAGCCGGTGGCAACACTGAGCGATGGGCGTACAGTGCCGGCCGATCTGGTGGTGTGCGGCACTGGTTTTAAACAAGTTGTACCTTTTTTACCGCAGTCGGTGCAGGATGAAATTACCGATGAGCGTGGGAATTTTGAGCTGTACCGGCAGATTGTGCCACTTACGGTAAAACATCTGCATTTTTGCGGCTATAACTCGTCGTTCTACAGTCCCTTGAGTGCCGAGGTGGCCGCATTATGGATTGCCACGCATTTAATGGGCGGGCTGAACCTGCCTTCTTTGGAAGAGCGTCGCGAGCATGTGCAGCGTCGCCTGAAGTGGATGGAGGAGCGCACCGAGGGGAAACACGCGCGCGGGACAAACATTATTCCTTTCTCGATGCATAACGTCGATGAAATGCTTAATGAAATCGGCCTGAACGTGGGTCCGTTCACGCGTTTCACACAATGGTTGTTGCCTGTGAATGCTCGCGACTATCGCATGGTGACGCGTAAATTGCTGGCGCGCCAGGTCTTGCATGGTAATGGGCTCGTGGCAGTGCATCAGAATATATTCCTCGGCCCGGCGGATGTACGGTATCTCGGGCGTGGGGGCCGGGTTCGACAAGGCTTTGGTGTAATTATGCGGCTGTCGCGCCAGCAGCGTGGTGGCCAAAAGCTGCTCCAGTTGGCTGGTAACGAGATTTTGTTGGCCTGCACCGTTGATAAACTGACTGGTGGTTAGAAAGGCGATCAGCTCTTGCCAAGCCAGCCCGCCGCCGCGGGTCAGGTTCATGCCCAGGTGGAACTCAATTGGCCTGGAAATAGGGTGCCCCAATGCAGCAGCACACGACGACTCAAGCACGACACGCTCGATTTTCACAATGACCTGGTCGCACACACCTTGCCATTGCGTATGAACCGGCAGCGATGGCGTTAGCACCGATGCCATGTTGGGTGTTGACAGAATTTTCTCGTTGCCACAGCGAATGTCGGCCCGTCCGGCCATGGGCATCTGTACCAGCAGAAAGTTGTCGAGCGATTCGGGCTCAATGGTGACGTTGGCGCCGTAGCGCAGACGGTTGATTGAGGCGCCGCCCAGCGAGATGTGATCCATTTCCGCATCCAGCTTCTGGCGCGTTCCGCGTACGCTAAGTTCGTGCGGTTTGAAAATGCGTCCGACAGTATCGCGCGTTTCGTCGAGATCGCAGGAGTGAAACAGGCGGTGCGCAGCCAGGTGGCCGACAAGCTGGGGTTCTTTTTGAAACGGTTCCATGCGAGCCTCCGTAGAACAGGGGCGCCGATGCAGCTGGTGCGGTGTGAGTGAAAATAGTACAGATTGATCAATCTTGAGTCGGTTTATTCTACCTTAGGCCAACCCGCCGAACACAGCCGCCAAATTAATTCAGTTAAAGGGACGGCATTCACGCGGTCGTGTCACATTTTCATATCCTGACTCGTCTATATCGGGAACCATTTTAAAAGAGGATGAAATGAAACCAAGACTGGATTATTTTTCAGCTGCTCCCGGCGTTGTGCGCGCCATGGCAGCAGTGCAGCGCTGTGTAGACGAGTTGAGTCTGGAGCACAGTTTGATCGAGCTTGTGAAAATACGGGCTTCACAGTTGAACCGGTGTGCCTATTGCATTCACATGCACACGACCGATGCCCGAAAGCAGGGTGAATCGGAAATGCGTTTATATTTGTTGAGTGCCTGGCGCGAGTCACCGTTGTACTCGGCGCGCGAGCGTGCGGCATTGGAATGGACGGAAACGCTGACGCTTATTGCCCAGACACAAGTGCCTGACGACGCCTACACGTTGCTCAGTGAACATTTTTTCGCTCAGGAGCAAGTTGAGCTAACCTTGGCGATTACAACAATCAATGCCTGGAACCGGTTTGCAGTGGGTTTTCGTGCTGTTCATCCGGATTAACTGACTTGGGCTGATCTCATGCAAACGCAAGAAGCAAGCGCTGCCGATTCGTTTCACCCGCACCGGGGCCGTCTTGTTCGGCTGGCATACCGGATGGTGGGAACGATGGCCGATGCGGAAGATATTGTTCAGGACGCTTATTTGCGTTGGGATCGAACCGATCGATCCGGCGTCCATGAGCCCATTGCCTTCCTGACTCGAATCGTAACGCGTTTGTGTCTTGATTTTTTGAAGTCGGCCCGGGTGCAGCGGGAGCAGTATGTGGGGTCCTGGTTACCCGAGCCGGTGCTTGATTGGCGGGATGGGGCGGATGATGGGGTGACCTTTGCATTGATGTTGGCCATGGAGCGCTTATCGCCGCTGGAGCGGGCGGCGTTCTTGTTGCATGATGTTTTTGGCTTTACGTTTGCCGAGGTTGCGCAAGCCATTGGCCGGGATCCTGCTGCATGTCGTCAACTGGCCGGCCGGGCGCGAAACCATGTTCGTGATTCACGCCCGCGTTTTCCGGTGTCGCAAGAGCAGAGCAAGCCTATAGTGGATGCTTTTTTCGCGGCAACCCGCAATGGTGATTTGAATACCCTGGTATCGCTATTGGCTGAAAGTGTCGTGACCTATACCGATGGTGGGGGCAAAGTATCCTCCACCCATCGGCCTGTGCTGGGCCGCGATAAGGTCAGCCGTTTCTTTGCCGGTTTGCAACGCAAACCCGGGTTTCACTCCCGCAGATTGGTGGCGTATTGCCGTATTGATGGCTTGCCCAGCTTCATTTCCCTGGAGCAAGGGGTGATGCAAACCACTTCGTTTTTGATTGAAGAGGGTGCCATTTCGGCAATTTATATTGTCAGAAACCCGGATAAGTTGCCCGCTGGCTTATTTAATAGTGAGCCCTAGGTGCGGGTGTGTTCGGCTTGGGTCTGTTCGGAAATGCCGCGCATGGTTTCCAATACCAGGTTGATGATCGGGCTGCTCAGGGCTTCGGCCCGATACATGATGCCAACGGGGTAGTTTGATTCAAGGTCGCCCAGGGGGGCCAGAGCCACCTTGTTCAGTTCAGCATAGGCCAGTGCCACCTTTTTGGGCAGGATGGAAAGCAGCGTTGTATGGTTGAGCAGCTCAATGGTGACGAACACCGATGTCGTTTCCACCTCAACCTGGGGGGCCTTGATGCCCAGCGTGGCCAGTTTCGATGCCACCATGTTGTAGACAGCACCCTGGCGCGCAGGCAGCATCCAATGGGTGTTGCGCAGTATTTGCACTTGTTCCGGCGTATTTGCCGACAACAAAGGGTGGCGGGTACTGCAAACAATCACCGTGGGTTCGTCGTACAACGCCTCATGACGCAAGTCGGGCGTCAGGTTCTCCATCACAATGCGTCCCAGGATGCAGTCGATTTTTCCTTGTGAAAGCTGATACAGCAAACGGGTTTCCACCGCCTCTTCAATTTCGATCGTTAACCCAGGCCAGTTTTTTTGCATCGCTGCGTAGAGCTGCGGCAAGAACTCCGTTACCGCTACCGGAAATACCCCCAGACGCAAATGGCCGGTTCCGCCATTCAACGCCGAGCGCAGTTCGGTTTGGGTGGCGTGTATCTCGGCCAGCAAAATGCCCGCTCTGCGCGTAAGTACTTCGCCGGCCGGTGTGGGCGTCAGGCCGCGCCGGTTTCGGATGAAAAGCGCCGTTTCGAATATATCCTCGATTTCCCTAAGTAGCTTGCTGGCGGTGGGTTGGGCCATGTGCATGATTTTGGCGGCACGACCGACATTCGGATCTTTGCCAAGCAAGTCTAGAAGCGCCAGATGGCGCAAACGCAGACGCCCCATGAGGCGGCGAAAATCATTTTCGGTATTCATTCAGACATTCCATTTTGGAATTACAGACGTATTTATATTCATGTATATGGTATTTCATAATCATTGCATAAGTACTAATCTTGCTCCAAGCGTCTGTGATCCGGCGTGAGCGTTGCGTTTTGGCAGGGCCAGTTGAGCTTGCCGCTTCATGCACTTCAACAGGAGATCTCATGTCTCGTAAATTATTTGCACTAATGGCCGCCGTCATGCTGTCGGCCTCTTCCGTCTCGTTTGCTCAAACTCCAATAAAGATAGGCCTTACCGGGACATTTACGGGTCCTAATGCCTCGAACGGGATTCCTTACCGGGAAGCCGCCGAGGTCTTTCCAGCCACAATGGGCGGGCACCCGGTTGAGTGGATTATTCTGGATGACGGTGGCGATGCAACCAGCGCGATGAAAAATGCGCGGCGTTTTGTCGATGTCGACAAGGTCGATGCGATTGTCGGTTCCACTTCGTCGCCCACGGCAATGACGCTGTTCGATATTGCCAACAACAGCAAGACAAGTCAGCTGGCCATGTCGCCCGTTGCGATTTCAGACGAGAAAAAAGCATTTGTGTTCAATGTCCCGCAGCCCGTTTCGTTAATGTCGGCGGCCATTGTCGACGATATGAAAAAGAACGGGGTGAAAACCGCTGCGTTTATTGGCTATGCAGATGGCTGGGGTGACTTGAACTGGAACATTTTCAAAGACATGGCGCCCAAGGCCGGGATCGAGGTGGTGGCCGAAGAGCGCTACAACCGCACCGATCCGTCGGTGATTGCACAGGCACTGAAAGTGATTGCGGTTGATCCCGACGCCGTTTTCATCGGTGCCTCCACCACGCCGGCGGTCTTGCCGCATGCCACCTTGCGCGATCAGGGTTATGAAGGCCCGATTTATCAAACGCACGGCACGGTCGCCCAGGCATTTCTTGACGCAGGCGGCGAGGCTGTGGAAGGCGCCCGCATGCCCACAGGCCCCATGGTGGCGGCCGATGAATTGCCAGACGACAATCCAATCAAACAGGTTTCGCTCGACTTCATTAAGAACTACCAGGCCAAGTGGGGTGATGGCCCTGTTTCGCCCTTCGCCGGCTATGCATGGGACGCCATGTTGATTCTGGATGCAGCAGCCGAGAAAGCATTGGCCTCCGGTGCAAAGCCCGGTACGGAAGCATTCCGTGTCGCCCTGCGCGACGGCATTCAGTCGGGCGAGGAGGTGGTGGGTACCAATGGCGTATATCGCTACACCCCCGACGATCACTACGGCCTGGATGAGCGGGCCCGCGTCATGATTACCGTTGAAGACAATCAGTTCCGCCTGCTGGAAGAATAAGAGCTGTTATGAACGCAACCATTGCCATATTGTTGATTCAGGACGGGCTGACCAACGGTTTGTTGTATGCGCTGATTGCCCTGTCGATTCTTCAAGTGTTTCTTGTGACCAAAGTGCTCTGGCTGCCCGCGGGCGAACTGGTTGCGTTCGGTGCATTAACAATGGGCGTTCTGAACACAGAAAATGTGCCGGGGACGGTGTGGCTTTTACCCTGCATAGGCCTGGCCGCACTGCTTTCCTGGAGCTGGACGGCCTGGCGGACCCGGGTTTGGCGCGGCCTGGGTCGCCAGTTTGTTTATGCGATTGTTTATCCGGTCGCCATAAGCGCGCTGGCGTGGTGGGCCTCGGCGCAGGAGTTATCTGCATGGGTGCGCGGCGTTTTAACGTTGTTGCTGGTCGCCCCAATGGGGCCGTTGCTCTATACGGCCGTGTTCCGGCCCATCCTGCACACGTCCATTCTAACCAAACTCATTGTGGCGGTTGCCTTGCACGTTGTTCTTGTGGGCGCGGGCCTGTTCTTTTTCGGCCCCGAAGGGTTGCGTTCCGCGCCCTTGATTTCCGGGCGCATCGACGTTGGTTTTACCCGGCTTTCATATCAGCTGGTGGTCGTGGCCGTTGTGTCGGTGGTGCTCATGCTGGGGTTATGGGCTTACTTTGAAAAAACGCTTTGGGGCAAGGCATTGCGCGCAACAGCCATGAATCGGCTGGGGGCGCGCTTATCTGCAGTTCGAATCGAAACGGCCGGGTTGATTGCCTTTGGCCTGGCCGGGTTTATTGGCGCATTGGCAGGTGTTTTGATTTCCCCCATTACCACTATTTACTACGACTCCGGGTTCCTGTTGGGGCTGAAAGGCTTTATTGGTGTGGTGTGTGCAGGAATGATCAGTTTTCCGCTGGCGGTGATTGGTGCGCTGGGCGTGGGTTTGCTTGATGCCTTTGCCTCGTTCTACGCCTCTTCATTGCGCGACGTTATTGTGTTTGCCGCGTTGGTACCGATATTGATGTGGCGATCTTTGTATGTGCGTCATGAGGATGACGAATCATGAAGGGAACGATGAACCGTGGCTGGCTGTGGGTGCTGGTGGTAATCCTGGCGTTGGTTCTGGGGCCTGCGTTGCTGCCGGTATCGATACTGACGCCTTTGAATTACATTGGTTTGCACGCCCTGATTTGTCTTGGCCTTGTGCTGTTGACCGGCATGGCGGGCCTGACCTCGTTCGGGCAGGCTGCATTCGTGGGGTTGGGGGCTTATACGTCGGCCGTGCTCGTGACGACGTTTGGCTGGAATCCCTGGGTTTCTTTACCCGCCGCATTGCTCGTATCCGGCGTCAGTGCCTATTTGCTGGGCTGGCTAACCATTACCTTGTCGAGTCATTATCTGGTGCTGGGTACGATGGCCTGGGGTATCAGTCTTTATCATCTGTTTGGGAATATCAAAGGCCTGGGGGGTTATAACGGCATTGGCGGTGTTCCACCCATTACCATTGAAGGCCTGGATCTGAGCAATTCGCAGTTCTTTTTCATCTTGATCTGGCTGTTCAATGCGTTTGCGTTTCTGGCTTCACGCAACTTGCTCGACAGCCGGGTGGGGCGCGCCATTCGCAGTTTGAAAGATCCGCTCATGGCGCAGTCTTTCGGGGTTTGGACCACACGGCTCAATGTGTCGATATTTGTGCTGGCTGCCGTGCTGGCCGGGTTGTCGGGCTGGCTGAATGTGCATTATGTGTCAGTGGTTAATCCCGGGCCTTTTGGTATTGGTGCTTCAATCGATTACCTGTTCATGACCGTTGTCGGTGGCACGTCGACCCTGGCAGGGGCGTTGGTGGGGCCGGCCGTGGTTGAAATATTGCGCACCGTTGTCCGGGACACGATACCTGGCCTGACCGGTGGGGGCGGCAGCTTCGAAATCATGGTGTTTGGGATCGTGGTGATATTGCTGTTGCGCGGTTCGGGAAACGGGTTGGCCAATTTGTTTCGCCTGGGCGTGAGTGCCGGCTCGGTGCCCGTTGCGCCCAAGCGGGCGCAGCCCTATGCGCCCCGAGCGCATTTGGCAAAGGGCAGTCCATTGCTTGAGGTGAATGGTTTAACCAAGCGCTATGGTGGCCTGACGGCGGTCGATCAAGTTGATTTCGCTGTCTCTGCAGGGGAGTTGCTGGGTGTTATTGGCCCCAACGGGGCAGGCAAGAGTACTTTGTTCAATGTGCTGACAGGCGTGATTTCGCCTTCTGCAGGTCAGGCTCTTTTCAAAGGTAAATCAATTACAGGACTGAATCCGCGCAAGATATCGGCGCTGGGGATTGCCCGTAGTTTTCAGCACGTGCGCATCCGACCCGACCTGACCGTTCTTGAGAACGTGGCATTGGGTGCCTATGGCAGGGGCGGCCCGGGGTTGTTCCGGGCCATGTTGCGCCTTGACCGCAAAGAAGAGGCGCGGATTTTGTTCGAGGCACAGCGTCAGCTGGAGCGCGTCGGGCTGGCCGATGCCGCATCGTTGCCGGCCGGGTCGCTGCCGCTGGGTCGGCAGCGTTTGGTGGAAATTGCGCGGGCGCTGGCCAGTGACCCCTCGCTGTTATTGCTTGATGAGCCCGCGGCGGGTTTGCGGTTGCAAGAGAAACAAGCGCTTGCAGAGCTGTTGCGTAATTTGCGCGAACAGGGTGTCACGATGTTGCTGGTGGAGCACGACATGGCTTTCGTGATGGATCTGGTCGACCGGCTGGTGGTGCTGCAATATGGCCGACGCATCGCAATGGGTGTGCCGGATGAAGTACAGCGTGATCCTCGGGTTATCGAGGCGTACCTGGGTGGGATGGAGAGTTAGATCATGAGTACATTGTTGAAGGTCGATGATCTGCAAGTGAATTACGGAAAGATCCAGGCGGTAACGGGTGTCAGCCTGGCGGTTGAACAAGGCAGTGTCGTTTCAATTGTGGGGCCGAACGGCGCCGGCAAATCGAGCCTGCTTAATGCCATGATCGGCAGTATCGCCTCAACCGGGCAGGTGTCATTGCAGGGCCAGCCCATCGCCGACTGGCCTATCGAAGATCGTGTCGAGCACGGCTTATGTCTTGTGCCCGAACGGCGCGAGCTGTTCGGAAATCTGTCGGTTGCCGATAACCTTGACCTGGGCGCCTTTCGTTTCCGCCGCTCGCGCGACGCCGAGACGGCCCGGACACGAGACTGGTTGCTGACGGTGTTTCCCCGTCTTGCAGAGCGGCTTGAACAAAAAGCGGGGACGTTGTCGGGGGGCGAGCAGCAAATGCTGGCCTTGAGCCGGGCGCTGATGTCCAGGCCAAGGCTGCTGCTGCTCGACGAGCCGTCGTTGGGCCTGGCGCCGCTCATTGTGCGTGAAATTTTCAAGGTGATTATTTCCTTGCGCGACCATCAAATGTCGGTTCTGGTCGTGGAGCAGAATGCGCGAATTGCGCTGGAGAGCTCAGATTATTGCTACGTGATGGAAGGAGGACGTTTCGCTTTGCATGGTGCTGCCAAAGACCTGGCGAAAGATGCGCGGGTGGTTGCCACTTATCTGGGCGTGTCCCGGGCCAGCCAGGAGGTTTCGGCATGACACACGATGCAATGCCTGCGGTTTGGCCAACAGTGGTTCATATGCTGGACGACGCGGCACGCCAGTGTCCGGATGGCATTGCCCTGATATGTGGCAGCGAACAACTAACGTACCGGCAATATGCAGCCTGCGTGGCCGGTATGGCCGACCAACTGAGGCAAGCGGGCTTGGGCGTGGGTGAGCGTGTGGTTTTGTTCATGTCGAATTCCGTGGATATTGCCATTGCCACCTTTGCGGTTCAGGCTGCCGGCGCCCAGGTTGTGCCGCTCAACCCTGCCTACACTGTTACCGAACTGAACCAGGTGCTTGATAACGCGATGGCCCGTGGCATTGTTTACGACGAAAATGTACGAACTGTGGTGGCAAGCGTTTTGCATCGTTTTGATGTCGGATACTGCATCGGAGACAGTGAAGGGTCTGAGCGCTTGAATCGCTGGAAAGATCAATTGGACTATTCAGGCAGGCTTTCTTTGCCTGACCCGGAATCGCTTTCAACCTTGCAGTACACAGGCGGCACAACGGGTGTACCCAAAGGCGTCAGCCTGTCGCATCGGGCTGTTGCTATCAATGTCAGCCAGCGCGAGGCACTGGTGCCGACTCGCCCCGAGGTTGAGCGGGTGCTGGCCATTACGCCTTTGTTCCATGTCTATGCCGTTTCCATGGGGCTTTATCTGGCCGCATATTGCCGTGGCACGCTGGTGATTGTTGCCCGCTACAAGCCCGATATTGTGTTGGATTCCATTGCCCGCCATCACATTACCCTGATGTTGGGCAGTCCCACTATTTTCATGGGCCTGATGGGGTATGAAGGGTTTGCGCAGGCCGACCTGACGTCGCTTAGGCTATGTTCTTCAGGCTCATCGGCGCTGGCGGAAGACACACTGCGACGTTGGGAGACCGCAACGGGTTGCACGGTGTGTGAGGGGTACGGGCAAACCGAGGCAGGCCCGGTTTTGGCTTACAACCCATACCATGGCCACAGAAAGCTGGGCTCTGTGGGTTTGGCCGTGCCTCAAACCGAGATTCAGATTGTCGATGTGCATGACGGCAGCAAGGTCCTGGCATTGGGTGAGGTGGGAGAAATTCGGGCCAGGGGCCCGCAGATTATGTCTGAGTATTTTCGGCGGCCGGTGGAAACGGCAGAGGCCCTGCGCGATGGATGGCTTTACACGGGTGACATTGGCTATTTGGACGCAGACGGTTATCTGACGATCTGCGACCGCAAGAAAGAACTGGTCATTGTGAGTGGCTTTAACGTTTACCCGCGAGAAATCGAAGAGGTGCTGTTTCGTCATCCCAATGTGAGTGAGGCGGCGGTAGTGGGTGTGCCCGATGACTATCGCGGCGAGGTGCTGGTGGCGTATGTGGTGGCCCAGGGAACAGCCGTTTCCAGTGACGACGTGTTTGATTATCTGGCCCGGCATCTGGTTAAGTACAAATGGCCGGCCCGGATTGTCTGGGTTGCACAGTTGCCCAAGACCCCGGTGGGTAAAGTGGATAAAAAGCAAATTCGCGAAATGGCGGCACAGGTGCCGGGTTGAGACAATGGAAGGAGAAACACAATGAGCGATATGTTGACAGCGCCCTTTGATCGCCCAGCGGCATGGACCCGCGAAGAAATGCACGGTTCCAGCGCCTGGAAATACACCTTGAACGCGGCCGAAGTCGATGAATTGAAAGCAGCCGTTCGTTATGCAATGAGTTTGGCGCAACCCTTGCGCGACCTGGGCAAAGAACAGTTTCCTTTGCCTTTGCTCACGCCTCGTATCGACGAGTTGAGACGAGAGCTCGAAGAGGGGCGCGGATTCGAGTTGTGGCGTGGCTTGCCTGTAGGGGAATGGACAGAAGAAGAACTGAGTGTTGCGTTCTGGGGCCTGGGTCTGCACCTGGGCTCACCCATTGTGCAAAATGCCAAAGGCGAGTTGTTGGGCAGCGTCATCAACACCACAGGGACAGACCCGGCAACCAATGCAAACTCGCGCTTTTATCATACAAATCATGCCGCTCCGTTTCACGTTGATGGTTCTGATGTGGTGGGCCTGGCCTGTGTGCGAGCCGCCAAAACCGGCGGGGCGAGCCTGATTGTCAGTTCATGCAGTATTTACAATGAGATTTTGCGCCAGCGGCCAGACTTGATTCCCTTGCTTTATGAGCCTCTATGGTTCGATCACCGCGGGGAGCATAATGCGATAACCGGCGAACCCTATTGGGTAACCTCGGTTTGTGGCTGGGCCAATGGCAAATTATCGATGATGTATTTGCGTAATTTCATTGAGTCGGGGCAACGCTACGAGGGTGCGCCTTTATTAACTGAACGCCATACCGAATTGTTCGATTTGATTGACAGCCTGGCATCGTCTGAAGATTTTTGTCTTTCCATGGACTTCAAGCCGGGTGACATTCAATGGCTGAACAATCACACCATATTGCATTCGCGCACCAGTTACACCGATTGGGACGATCCTGCACGTCGTCGCTGGCTTTTGCGGCTTTGGCTTAATTTCGACGACCGGAACCGTTTTACGGATACGTACGGGTTTTATGGCATTGCCATTGATGAGAAGTTGACTTAGTTGTATGACGGCGACGTTTGTAATCGAACGTAGAAATGTGACGCTTTGCTTTGGGCAGGCCTTTGCGGTTTTTCATGCAAAATTAAGCAGAAAAAGCCTATTTGTCATGAAATAAGCCGTGTTACCGCCGTCACCCTAAATGTTTCAGTGGCATGGTTTTGTTAAACAGTTGTAACTTTGCCCTATTTGGCGCCGAATCATTGTTAGTATGAATTGCATGCTTTTTTCTTTATATAACGCTAGTAGCTTAAGGAGAACATAATGAATAAAGACATTGCAGAAGGTAAATGGGATCAGCTTAAAGGCTCCGTGAAAGAAAAATGGGGTGATTTAACTGATGACGATGTGACAAAAGTAAAAGGCAGTGCCGAAAAAATGTGCGGCGTTTTGCAAGAGAAATATGGCAAAAGCCGCGAGCAGGCCGAGAAAGAAGTGAACGACTTCTGGGGCCGACATAATCAACCGTAAGCTTATTCAACTGGTAGAACTTCAAGACTAAAGGGCAGGGGAATTACTATGTTAGGTTATGCAATTGGTTTTTTCATCATTGCAATTATTGCAGCGGTACTGGGTTTCGGTGGCATTGCCGCAGGGGCCGCGAATATTGCAAAAATCATCTTTGTAATCTTTATCATTCTGGCGATTGTGTCCTTCTTCTTCGGACGCGGCGGTTAGATCCTGGCCAGCAGCCACTGACGTCGGCGTAGATTGGCGCCGGTAAAGGGAACTCTTTTTGGGTTCCCTTTTTTATGTCCGCAAGATTCGGGTCGGCATTGGGCGATTAACCTTCTAACATAATGGCATGTGTCCGATATGTGCCATTTCAGGGCGAACCAAGTTGGGAGGAGTGAAAATGGCGGTACTTACCCATATTATTGTGATGATGACCGGCACCGGTGTTCAAGAGGCCTGAGCATGTCGGATTATGACCGCATTGCAAGCGCAATGGACTACTTGGTCAGCAGGGCGGCCGATCAGCCCAGCCTGGAAGAGATTGCCGCTCACGTGCATCTTAGTCCTTACCATTTCCAGCGGCTCTTTTGCCGTTGGGCAGGCACTACGCCCAAGCGTTTTTTGCAGCTTCTGACGTTGGAGCGGGGCAAAGCGTTGCTGTCGAACTCCCGTTCTTTGCTTGATGTTTCCCATGAGCTGGGTTTGAGCGGAAGTTCAAGGCTATACGATCATTTCGTGCAGCTTGAAGCGGTAACGCCGGGTGAGTTCAAGAACAAGGGCAAGCAGGTACAGATACAGTACGGCATCCACGCAACCCCGCTGGGGCACATGTTTGTTGCTGTTACGCCGCGCGGCGTGTGCCGGGCCGGGTTTGTGGATTTCAACAGCCAAACAGAACTGCTGGATGACCTGCGCCATTCATGGCCGCTCAGTTCCATTACGGAAAATCCGGCGTCGACGCAATATGTCATTAACGCGATTTTTGGCGGTAATAAGCTGGAAAAGCCAGGCCCGCTTTCGCTGCATGTGACCGGTACCAACTTTCAGGTTGCCGTATGGCGTGCCTTGCTGAAAATACCGCCCGGCGCGATCACCAGTTACGCGCAGGTTGCCCGGTGGGTGGGGTCGCCCAAGGCGGCACGTGCAGTGGGTAATGCCATTGGCGCCAACCCGGTTGCGTTATTGATTCCCTGCCATCGGGTCATACAACAAAGCGGTGCGCTGGGCGGTTATCGCTGGGGCCCGGCCAGAAAGGTCATGGTTCAAGTCTGGGAAAGCATGCCCGGTGGCGAGACGCTGCCGGGCATGTCGAGGCCGGCTCAGAAACCCATCGTCAGGCCGGCATAGTATCTTCTGCCGTCCAGCGTTTTGCCATACAGTTCGCTGCCCACCTGTTTGTCCAGCACGTTGTAAACGCCCAGGAAGCCGCTCAGGTTCTGGTTGAACTGGTATGTTGCGCCGACGTCGATCAAGGTATATGACGGAATCCGGTCGTCGCCGCCGTCAATCGTATTACTCTTGAATTTCAGTTTGCCCCAGACGCCCAGTTTGGCATTCGGGTTCCAGTTCAGGCCGATATTGAACATGTGGCGCGGGGTGTTGTTCAGCGCCTGGCCTTGATCTTCACCGCTGGTGATCTTGCTGTCGGAGTACGTATAGTTTGTCGTTAGCCGGACGTCACCCAGCGGCATGCCGAAAGTGGCCTCGATACCCTGCAGTGTTGCAGAGTCGACGTTCGTGTATTGCTGAATGCTGTATCGGGTTTCGCCGTTGTAGGTGCAAGACGGCGGCGCGCCGTTGGGCGTTTCGCACACGTAGGTTTTGTCGATTTTGTCTTTGAACCGGGTATGGTAGGCCATCAGGCCAAAGTTCAGGTTGTCCGGCGTGTCCCAAGCGAATCCCAGCTCATAGTTCGTGCTGCTTTCGGGCTGGAGGTTGGGGTTCCCCATGTCCCACGAACGGCCGCGTCCGGCTTGCTCCACGATGCCGTCATCAGATTGTTTCAATGTGGGGGTTTTATAACCACCGCTCACACCGCCTTTCAGCACAAGGTTGTCATTCCAGTGATACACGCCGTAGATACGCGGCGTTACGTGATTGCCGTAATGCTCGTTCTTGTCCAGGCGCACACCCGCGGTCAGTGCAAAGTTGTCGGTAATGTTGTATTCGTCTTCGGCGAAAAGGGCGGTTTGCCAGCGTGTCAGTTTCAGCGCCTTGGAGCCGGGAAAGCGGCTTGCGTCGTGGTCTGTTTCTTCGGTCCGGTATTCGGCACCCACCGAAATCATATGTGCTTCAAGCGGGATCAGGGTCTTGGTGTTGACGATGGTCGATTTGTATTTCGACTCGTTCGTTCCGTTTTCGATCTCGACCTTTTCATTGATCACATAGGTTTCGGTACTGTTGTTGCCCCAATCCCAGTAATGCGTCAGCCCATAGTTAACGCGTTCGTTGTCCATGTCGCTGGGGCCGCCCGATTGTTCGGTGCGCCGGTTGTCGGTCGTGGTTCGGCCTGCTTCCAGGCGCAGGCTGTGATCGTCGTTCAGGATCCAGTCGAACCGGGCGTTATTGGAAATAATGCGCTGGCGGGCGTATCCCGCCTCTATTTTGTCTTCCTGGCGCTGATAGCGTGATCCAAACAGGGTCAACCCAAGGCGGTCCTGAATCAATGGGCCGCTCAGGTAATAATTACCCTGGTAGGAATTGCCGGAATCGGAGTGCTCTTGCAATGTACCGTCCATCGTGACGCTACCCGTCCAGGCGTCGGACACTTTCTGCGTAATGATGTTGATCACGCCGCCCAGGGCGCTGGAACCGTACAGTGACGACATGGGTCCGCGGATGACCTCAATGCGTTCTATCGCCGAAACAGGCGGCAGCCAGTTCACCTGCGCACCGCCCCCGAAACCGTTGTAGTAAGCCTCCGATGAAGCACCCAGCGGCTTGCCGTCGACCAGAAACAGCACATACGATTCATTCATGCCGCGAATGGTGATATTCGTGCTTTCAAGTTTGCCGCCGGCGCCGCCTTCAATGGATACCCCCGGAATATCCTGCAGCGCGTCGGTTACGTTGCGATATGCCCTGCCTTCCAGTTCTTCTCTTGGAATAACCGTAATGGTGGCCGGTGCGTCGGCAATCATCTGTTCGAATCCGGACGCAGTCACTACGATGTCGGACAACGTGGCAACGTCTTTTTCCTGGGCCTGAGCAGACACGCTGAGTGTCATGAGCGTGGCGGCGCCCGCCTGAATAGTGCGCAGCCCGAGACGTTTCGAGCCGAGTCGGCGATGTGTCATTTTTCCCCTCTATGGAATTTCACTGTGTTAACAATTTAAATGCAAATGATAATCATGATCATTTGTTTTTATATAAATTATCACAGCAACCTGACCGCAGCCTGACCAAACGAGGAAAAGTGGGAAAAGAACGAGGGCGCAAAGGGCCGATCGTACGTCAGGCGATGAGACGAAAGCGCATTTCCAGCGTGCAGGGTTTTGCGGTGGTGAATCGCACATCGCCGCCGGCATTGCGCAGCGTGCTTCGCACAATAGCCAGGCCAAGCCCGGAGCCGGTACTGTTTTCGTGGCCTTTGCGAAAGCGCACGAACATTTCTTCCTGGCTTTCAGGCGCCACGCCAGCGCCTTCATCGGTGATGCGCAGGATTACCGAGGTGTGGGTGTCGTTTGTTTGCGTGATCGTGACAACACCCGCGCCGTGGCACAGCGCGTTTTCCAGTACGTTGCGTATGGCCTCGCGCAGCAGGTCGGGGTTGCCTTGAACAATCATGCCGTCAATCAGGTGCAATTCAATATTGCGGCCATGCGTTTCGAACAAGGGCAGCATGGTGCCGGCCGCTTCCCGTACGACGCGGGCAAGGTCGGTTTGGTCGATATCGCTTTGGCCGCTGGCGTGGATTCTGTCTTGGTGAGCCAAAGACAACAATTGATTCGCGAGCTTGTGCACCTGTTCAAATTCGCGGTTGATGGCAGGCCAATCGGGGGCTTCATTGTCGCTGCATTGGCGTAAACGCAGGCCCAGTACGGCCAGTGGTGTTCGCAGGGCGTGGGCCGCATCGCCGACAATATGCTGTTCATAAGCATAAGCCTGGGCCAGGCGGTCCAGCCCGTTGTTGGCAACCCGGGCCAGCGGCAGGACTTCGCCGGGCAGCTTGTTCAGTGGTATGCGGCGGTTGGGATCGTGGGGGCCGATGCCTTCGGCCAGTTCAACCGCTTTCTGTATCGGGTTCAGTGTCCAGCGCATCAGCAGGTACAGCAACCCAACCGCAAACAGACAGAAGGGAATCAGCAACAGCAAACTGCGCACGGTACGCTGATAAAACAGATTGCCGATAAGCTTGCGTTCGAGCTTGTCTTCCTTGGAGACCATAAGGATGGCTCCATCGGTTAATGTCACCGGCGCACTGATGACATAACCGCGGCCGCTGCGAATGGTAGTGCGGATAAGCTGGATCTCATCTTCAAGCGTTCCCCTGTACAGACGTCTGGGGCGCTCGAGGTTGTCGGAGTACCAAAGTAAATTACCGTCTGCCGAGTAAAGCGTGTAGGAAAGTTCGCCGCCGGCGTAATGCGTGGGCAGTTGGGTGAAATCGCTTTGGGCGTTCAGGTTCGCGCCGATCTCGTGGGCCTGAATAAACAGGATGCTGCGACGCAGTTGATCGCGTGTGTTGTAAAGATTAAATGCCAGCGTGCCGAAACCCAGCATCAGCACGATGAGCAGGGAAATGATGACGCGGCACCGAAGGCTACGATTGCACATGAGGTTCTTGAGGGACCAGGCGGTAACCAATGCCGCGTACGGTTTCAATGCAAGCGGTGGCACCGGCCGTTTTCAGCTTGCGCCGCAGGCGCGACACCAGGACTTCTATTGCATTGAGCGTTACGTTTTCGTGGTGCGAGTAGATGCGCTCTTCAAGGTGATCCTTGACGACGATGCGGGGCGTTGACCGCAGCATCTCTTCAAGCAACATGGTTTCACGTCGCGTCAAGGTTAATACGCTGCCATTAACCATGGCATGACGCGACTGCGGCTCGAAAGCCAGGTTTCCCTGAATCAGAGCGGTGCTGTTGTGCCCGGTGCGTCGTAATACGGCCCTGATGCGGGCCTCCAGTTCATCAATGTCTACGGGCTTTAGCACGTAATCATCGGCGCCGGCGTTCAGGCTGCTTACTTTGCTTTGCAGGGCGTCGCGGGCCGTTAAAACAATGTAAGTGGGCGGCTCGGGGTGGTTTGAGTCGCGCGTTGCCAGAAGCTCTTTGCCGTCCATATCGGGCAGGCCCAGATCAAGAATAACGGTGTTGTACTGGAATGACCTCATCATGGCAATGGCCTGCATGCCGGTATCGGCAGAGTCGACTGCGAAACCGCGGCGTTGGAGGTGTTCAACCAGCAATGTTCTTAATGGATCGTGGTCTTCAATGATCAGGAGTTTCATCGCCTTGCTGCTGTCAGAAAATGGTCAGGAAACTAGGGCATTATAGCAATTGATAATCTAGTTGATATTGATTCGCATTAAAATATGAAAAAGATGAATGCCTCCACTACGGTGGAACTTGCCGCCTATCGATGGGAGATTGCGTCGCGTGCGCTGTTGGCGATTGTTGGCGGTTATGCGATTAGTGCGCTGTATGCCGCCAGTTTCTCCTTGACCTTCCCGTCCTATAAAGTCCAGGCGGTGCTGGGGGCTACCATGTTCAGTTTCACCGTGTATTGCGTGGTTGTCATCTGGGCTTTCAGCGCGCGCTCCCTGACACGTGCGTGGCTGGTTGCGGGCATGATGGCTGCAGTGCCGGCGATACACATGCTGCTGGCCTGGAGCGCGTGATGAACACCAAAGGCTTTCGCCAAACAAACGCATGGTTGCATACGTGGTCCGGTCTGTTGCTTGGGTGGTTATTGTTTGCGATTTTTGCAACCGGCACGCTCAGTTTCTTTCGCGATGAAATCAGTTTTTGGATGCAGCCTGAACAGCACGGTTCCGTTGCGGACGCGCGCACGCCTGAACGGGTGATGACGGCAATGCAGGCAATGGCGCCCGATGCCTCGTTGTGGAGCATCAGCCTGCCCGGCCCCAGGGATTCAACGGTGCGGGCGCAATGGTTCGACAAAGGAGAGAAGCCCAGTCGGTTCGGGGGGCATCGCGTGGTGCTCGACGCAACCACGGCACAAGTGCTGCCCGAGCGTGAGTCGCGCGGAGGTAACTTCCTTTACCGGTTTCATTTCGAACTTTACGGCGTACCGCGAATATTGGCGCGCTGGCTGGTGGGTATTGCCACCATGATGATGCTGGTGGCGATCGTAACCGGCGTCATTACCCACAAGAAAATATTCGCTGACTTTTTCACGTTCAGGCCGCGCAAGGGGCAGCGTTCGTGGATGGATGCGCATAACGCCCTGGGCGTTCTTTCGTTGCCTTTTCACTTCATGATTACCTACAGCGGTTTGCTGTTGCTGATGTTCATGCTCATGCCCTGGGGTGTCCAGACGGCATACGATGGCGATATGCGGGCCTATTTCAACGACCGGGGCGCCCGGCCGGCGGCTGTTGAGCCGCCCGCCTCTGGCGTTCTGGAGGTGGCAGCGGCGGCACCGATTATGCCGATGCTGGCGCAAGCGCAGGCCAGATGGCCACATGGCGTTGACCACATTACGGTGACGGCGCCCGGCACGAACCAGGCTGTCGTGGGTTTGCGTGAACGAGGCGCAAGCAGCCTGCTGGATCGCGGTCGTAACGAGCGAATGCAGTTTAATGGCGCCAGCGGTGCGTTGATTAACGTGACGCCCAAGGCCGAAGTTGATCCGGTGACGGCCACCTATAACGTGTTGACCAGTTTGCATTTGCTGCGGTTTGCCGGGCCCTGGTTACGCTGGCTGTTTTTTATTGCCGGTTTGGCGGGTACCGCCATGGTGGCCACAGGCCTGGTGCTGTGGGTGGTAAAGCGGGCGCCGCAACGGCGAAAGCAGGGCAGCCATTTGGGGCATTATCTGGTGGAACGCCTTAACGTGGCCACGATTGCCGGCCTGCTGATGGCGATTGCGGCGTACTTCTGGGCCAATCGGCTGTTGCCGGTAGGTATGGCAGGGCGCGCCGATTGGGAAATACGCGTGTTTTTTATTGCCTGGGCAGCGTGTTTGCTTCACGCGTGCTTCAGGTCGCATCAACAGGCCTGGGTCGAGCAATTAACGTTAACCGCCGTGTTGTATTTCCTGCTTCCGGTATTTGGACTGGTGTATTTCGACACGAATTTAATCGAGAGTATTGCAACGGGCAATTGGTTAATTGCAGGGTTTGATCTTGGGTTGTGGGCAACGGCCATCATGTTGGGCTGCGCCGTTTGGTTTGTGCGAACCCGGCACGCCAAATCCAAGCCGGTGGGCAAGCAGGCTCAGCCTGGCAAGGAGCAGTCCTATGCCAATATCTAATCTGGTCCTGTGCCTGTTGGGTTTTGTTTTATTGGCCTTGTCGATGAACCGGCATTTTGAAGTCGTCTTTGGCGGGCCCGCTACGTCAAGGTACTCATTACTGTTGAAGTTTGCCGGCTGGGCTATCCTGGCTTTGGCTGCGACGCGAGCAATTCAACTGGACGGCGCATCGATTGGCCTGGCAGTCTGGGTGGGCGAGTTGGGCGTTGCGGCCATGCTTGTTGCGCTTTTACTTACCTACGGTTCACGGCATATTGTGCTTGGGGTTGGGGTGCTGGCCGTGTTGGTGGCGTCAGTGTTTTAACCAGTTGCTTGTATTCAGCAAGGTAGGTAACGGCGTCAACGGGTGCTTTATGATGTCAAGTGCGTTATCTTTATGCGAAGCAATATTTTTATACCCTATGACGATCACCCGGTTTCCTGTTTTAAAAGACGAAATGACTTTCAGCGCCATCCGTGCGCAGGGTACGGGTGGCCAGAACGTTAACAAAGTTTCAAGCGCCATCCATTTGCGCTATCCGATCCGGCAATCATCGTTGCCTGATGAGGTCAAGGAGCGCCTGCTTGCCTTGCGCGATCATCGCATTACCGACGACGGCGTGGTGGTCATCAAGGCGCAAAGCAGCCGCAGCCAGGAAAAGAACAGGCTGGAAGCCATTGATCGGTTGCAGGCCTTGGTCGACAGCGTCTCGATGCCGCGCCGGATACGCAAAGCGACACGGCCAACGCTGGGCTCGAAGCGTCGCAGGCTTGACGGCAAGACAGTTAGAGGTCAGGTCAAGCGATTGCGCGGGCGGGTGCTGTAGCGCAGCAGGCGGCGGGTTGCCCGCGGGCGTGCGCACTGTAAGCCACCAGAAGTACTAGAACAGCGGGTGGGCGGCTGTTTTCAGGCCTTGCTGGAGTAAACCGATTCCCATCAAACCGATGGCGGTTCCGCCGATCAGGCCCAGCACTTCGAAAATCAAGGCGGTGCGTTGTCGGCCCGCAGTTTCCGGTTTGAAGAATTTCAGTACGTTGTGCCGCAGCGAAACGGCAGCGGTTGCCAGCAAGCTCACGGTGGCGGCTGTTCCGATCGACATGGCCAGTACTGCGGCAACCCCAACCCAGCGCAGCCCCAGCGAATAGGCCACAAGCAGCACAAGAATTGCACCCGTGCAAGGCCGCATGCCGATGGCCAGGACAATGGGCAGGCCGGTTCGCCAGGTCAGGGGCTGGTCGATATGTTTCCCGGTGAGTTCGTGAGCGCCTCCGCAGTCGGCACAATACGCAAGCATTTTCCCGCCGTTCGTAAAGAGTGATCCGGCTGCCGGACTTGGCCGACGCCATCGGCGATAGAGCATTTTTGCGCTGCGCAGGGCCAGGATGGCGCCCAGCAGGGCAACCAGGGCGAAGCTGATGTTCTCTAATTGTGTTGCCACCCCTTGGGTGCGGTGCAAGGAGTAGTCGAGCAGGCCAACGACCACTTCAACCAGAAAGATGGCCACGATGCCTTGCACAATGGCCGACACAACCGATAAAAACAGGCCGCGCCGCAGGCGTGTCCTGCTGGTGCCCAGGTAGGTGGCAATCACGGCTTTGCCATGGCCGGGCCCGGCCGCATGAAATATGCCGTAGATCAAGCTGATGCCAATGAGTGGCCAGGTTGCTGCCCACCCTTGCTGCGCAACCAGGCGTATGGCGGTTGTAAGCTGGCGGTGCAACTCGGCTTGCACCGTCATGACCCACATCAGGAACTGGCTCCACAACGCATAGCGACTCATGAAAAACCCGATTACCAATACCAGCACGAAAGCCAGCGCGCATCCGAATACAGGACGAAAGAACCGGGACCCCCTTATTTGCATTGAATATGCACCTTCTCTGCAAAAAGATCACCCAGGTTGTCTTCGGGTGTTTCGCCGCGATCCAGGGAAAACGCACGTTCAATGGCTTCCCGGGAGGGATCGGGTTGCACGACCTGAGTCTGGCAGCCGGAAGGTTGCTTGCCTTTGATTTTGGGCGGATCTTCAGGCAGGTGCTTCATCTGGATGAAATAGGTGGGGTCGTAAACCGCCAGTTGGGTGGCGTGGTTTCTTGGGTCAAGCGGCTGAGCCAGCGGGGCGGTAAAAGACAGCATCAGTTGCTGCCCCTTCATTTCACTTTTGAACTGAGTCACGTTACCGATATCCACCGGGCGGCCATCGGCGGTGACAAGCATGAAGTAGTTGTATGGGCCCAGGTTCTTGATCACTTGCGCGGCAAAATCGCTGACGTCTAATTTTCCGTTTGGGGTGTCTGTGCCCATGTCACTTAACACGGCCAATGAATACAACTCATCGAACAGCCATGTTTGTTCAATGGCTGAAATCATGCCGCTGTCAGTCATGACGATTGTGCTGCGCACGTCGATCCAGGCATGTGGATGAGCCTGCGCGCCGGCGCTGGCAAGCATCAGCGCCAACCCCAGGGCGAATCTGCCCATAAGGTGTTTTAGAGGTGAAAAAAACCGGTGTTGCGCCATGCTTATCAAGTGCCTTTAATGGCCATATCCTGGGTTTTTGACCTCGCCTGCCTGAAAAGTTGCGTTTGATTTACAGAAGTTACTTCTGGCGTGCGGCGTCGCTGATTGCGTCGATATTGTGCCGCATCATGTCGATGTATGTTGAAGCCGGTCCGCTTTCGCCCGATAGCGCATCAGAATAAAGCTTGCCGCCAATACTCATGCCCGTCTCGCCGGCGATCTGTTGAATCAGCCGCGGGTTGCTGATGTTTTCCAAAAAGATGGCTGCCGCTTTTTCATCCCGGATTTGCCGTATCAGCGCTGCCATGTCGCCGGCCGAGGCTTCCGACCCGGTGCTGGCGCCTTGCGGCGAAGAAAACTGAAGTCCGTATGCCCTTCCCAGATAGGCAAATGCGTCGTGTGACGTAATGATCGTGCGTTGGTCGGGCGGAATTTGCGCTACTTTGGCTTCGAGGTCTTTTTGCAAAGCCTTGAGCCGTTCGTTGTACGAGCGCGCGTTTGCCTTGTAAACGGGGCATCCCTGTTGATCGGCGGCGCAGAACGCATTGGCAATGTTGTTTACGTAAACCTGGGCATTATCAACCGACTGCCAGGCATGCGGATCATATTCACCGTGATGGTGATGCGCCGACGTGTCCTTATCTTCATGCCTATGTTCATTTTCATGGTCATGGTCATGGTCGTGATGATGACCGTGATCGTCGTGGTGGGCGTGATCTTTTGGGTGGTTGTGTTCTTCGTGGTGGCTGTGGCCGGCGTTATTGCGCAGCAGTTCGGCGCCTTCGCTTGCTTGCACAACGGTGGCTGTGCCTCCACTGGCCTGAATGAGGCGGTCCAGGAAACCTTCAAATCCAATGCCATTAACAAGCACGACATCGGCGTCTTTGATCGCCGTGGCATCGGTGGGGCGCGGCTCGTAAGAATGGGCGTCGCCGTCGGGGCCCACCAATGTGGTGAGTTCGATTCGATCACCGCCTACGTTGCGGGCAAAATCGCTGATGATGGAAAACGTTGACACGACTTTCAGTGCCTGGGCGCTTGCCGTTGGCAGGGCCAGTAAGGCCAGCGTGGCTATACCTGTTGTCAATACCCGTTTTTTCAGCCTGAGCATGAATCTTCCTTTGCTGCGTATAGAGTGGTGTGAAGGCCGGGAGTGCCTTTTGCAAAAAAGTTATAACATAACAATTGATATAATATAACATTATTTCTGCCAAAAATTCGTTTCTGCATAACGAAGCCAATATGACACTTGGTGCATTTGCGTAGGCTCACGTCAACAATTATGTGCATGAAGCGATTACCTCGGTAACTATCACTGCTTGCTTTTTGCTTTTGATTGTATATACAATGATTGTAGGTACAATAAATTGCATGAAGAACGCCATGAAGCCCAAGGGATGTACAAATCTGAAACTGCGTCAGCTCACTCGCATGGTGACGCGTTACTACGATGGCCACGTCAGCCGGACGGGGTTGAAAAACACGCAGTACGCGCTTCTGTCGCACGTTGTTCGCCTTGGGCCGATTCGTCCGGGTGAATTGGCTAAACGCATGCACATGGATGCTTCGACGTTAACGCGCAACCTGCAGCCGCTGGTAGCACATGGATGGTTGACCATTGGCGCGGGAAACGATGCGCGCAGCCGTCTTGTTGAAGCGACCGAAGCCGGTCAGGCAAAGCAAGCCGAAGGCCAGCTCAGTTGGAACGAAGCACAAACAGCGCTTAACCAGCGGCTTGGGGAAGAGCGCGTTGTCGCACTGCATGCGTTGCTCGACGCCTGCATCGAATGCCTTGAACCCGGTACCGAGCACACCACCGAAGTCAAAACTGAACAATGCTAAAAGATCAAACTCATGTGGTGATGGACGATGAAGTCCATGGAACTCAAAAAGTATTGACCGGCGAATTACTGTTTCTGCTTGCCAGCCTGGCCGCGCTTGGCGCGCTCGCCACCAACATTATCTTGCCAGCCTTTCCCGATATGGCCGTTGATCTCGACACGTCAGTGATCGGCCTGAGCGCGACGCTTAGCAGCTTCTTTGTCGCGTTCGCTATAGGGCAGCTTTTCGTGGGCCCATTGTCGGATCGGTTTGGTCGAAGATGGTTGGTGCTGTCCGGCCTTGCCGTGTTCGTTATCGGTAGCGTTATTTGTGCGTTCTCTCACACTTTGCCTCAGCTTATCGGCGGGCGAGTTGTCCAGGCGCTTGGGGCCTGTGCAACGTCGGTGCTTGCGCGCGCGGTTGCACGTGATTTGTTCGACGGTCAAGCGCTTGTGCGGGCGTTATCGCTCATTATGATTGCGATGGCGGCTGCGCCTGGCTTCTCGCCGCTGTTGGGTGGTGCGTTCAACAGTTGGCTCGGCTGGCAGTCTACGTTTGCCCTGGTGGGAGTGCTTGCCGTCGTGTTGGCCTTTCACTACAACATCAAGCTGGGAGAAACGCATAACGCCGACAAGCGTTCAGTCACTTCTATACCGACAATACTTAAAACCTACTGGCGACTCCTGACCGACTGGCGGTTCACCGCGCCAGCGCTTGCCGTGAGTTTTATTCTGGGCGCCCTGTACGCATTTTTTGCGATGGCGCCAGCGATTCTGATGGCTGGCTTCCATTTCTCGCCGTTTGGCTTGGGCGTCTTCTTCGCGTCTACTGTTTTTGTCGTGTTCGGCGCCGGCTTTCTGGCACCCCGTTTGGCCCACCGTTGGGGGCAAGTAAAAGCGGCACGCATTGGCATCGTCGTTGCGTTGGCAGGCGGCAGTGCGCTATTGCTTGGCAAGGAAGATTTCGTTTTCTTTTCGGCTTCGTTGGCAATATTCCTGCTGGGGATGGGGGTAGCGAACCCACTGGGCACGGCGATTGCACTACAGCCCTTCGGGCGGCAGGCCGGTGCGGCCTCGGCCTTGCTCGGCTTCCTGCAAATGGGCTGCGCTGCTCTGGCCATCAGCGTTAGCGCGATGCTTGGTGTGCCTGCCTACACGGCGCTGGGTATTATTCTGACATCCAGTCTGATTCTTGCCTTCGCTGCTTTTCTTGCCTTGCGGTAAGCCCGGCAGCAACTGAACTTGTACTGTTGCTGCACGTTGAGCAAGTCGTGCGTATGTTAAGCGTCTTTCATCTGCACAAGCTGGATCAGGTTTCCGCAGGTGTCATCGAAAACCGCGATGCGCACCGGGCCGGCATCCGTTGGCGGTGCAGTGAACGTGACCCCCAGGCTGCAAAGCCTTTGATATTCGCTTTCCAGGTCGTCGACCTGGAAAGATGCCGCGGGTATGCCGTCTTCAACCAGCGCCTTCTTATAGGGTTGCACCGCACGATGGTCGCTCGGCTCGAGCAGCAGCTCTGTGCCTGTTGGTTCTTCGCTTGATACGACGGTTAGCCAGCGGTTCGTGCCCAGCGGTATGTCGTGCTTGACGATGAAGCCAAGCGTGTTTGTGTAGAACTCCTTTGCCTTGGACTGATTATCGACGAAAACGCTCATCACGTGGATTCTCATGGGTTTTTGCCTTTCTGAGTATGACCATGCAATTATAAATACGCCAGAAAACTGGACAATAACAGTACATTTTCACGGTGCAATACCAGATATTTGCGTCATGCCAGGGCTTGCAATGACTGGCGCCAAGGTGCTCTTCGCGTTTGACGCCGATGATACGGCAGGCCTGCTCCAACGTCATGGAACAGCGCTTGGTATCGGGAGTTTTATGACCCTGCTGATGAGGCATGCAGGTGCGCGACCTTCCACTTGTTGTCTTGCAGTACAAACAGTATGGTTCTACGCCCGATAGATCCGGAAAGACCGCCCACAGACGATAAGCCGCCCAGTGTAAAGGTGACCAGGCCCGCATCACCATAACGCGTAATCTTTAAATTGTTAGGTGTCAGCTTCAGGTAGGGTGGCCCCGGGACTTTTTCTTTTACTTGGTCGAAAAATAGCTTGAAGCGTTCGTCCACCGCATTTTTTCCATCAACGCGCTCTGGGGTGTCGTTAAACGGAAAGAACACGCTAGGCTCAGCCGCCCAGCTTTTCTGAAACGGTTCCCAATCTAGATTATCAAGGTCCTGCAGGAACTGGTTGGCAGCGGCCTGCAAGGCTGTCGTGTCGTCTGAGTTCGCTCCTAGTGCAAATTTGGGTGCTGCCAATGTTACGCCTCCGGTTATCGACAAAGCCGTTGCCGTCAGGAAATTCCGCCGCTTTATTACGTAATCCATGTTTCTGTTCTCCTTCGGTATAGGGGTCCGCTTGGGTCACCTTGTTTTTCAAACGCTACCTGCCAAGTATGGTGACGGCGTGCACCAGTGGCTAACCGAAAAGTGCTAATCACTATCCAGAAACCGCAGTTTTGCTTATTTAAACAAAACGATGGCTGGAAAACACAAAGGCCTGGGTTCGGCAATGTACCGGCCCCAGGCCTTCTGGCTTAGATTCCAACTGCCCAACGTCTTGGGCGATGGAAATTTAAGCGGCTTTCTTAAGCGACTTTTTCAACGCTTTGATTTTGTTCTCTTGCTTGTTTACTTTAGCTTGACGAACTTTGATTTTCTTCTTAAGAGTTTTGACTTTCTTGGACATGGTGTCTTCCTTTGCTTAACTAGGCCAATTCACTGGATTTATTTTTTTTGATAAATCGACGAATAAACAGCCTGATTTCACGAGCGGCTGTGGTGTCCAGCTCTTCGCATACCTGTAAGAACTGGTCGCGCTCGGCGGTGCTGATACGAATCAGCAGTTGGCTATCTTTTTTATTGGGCTTCACTTTGGTGGGTTTATCAGGCATCTGAACGACTTTAGAAATAAAGCTCAAGTTAAAAAGATATATACATTGTATATGCATTTACGGATGCGCGCTGGCCGTATTTTTGCTATAGGTTGTATCGCTCATTCCGAGCCGGCCAATGAAGGGCAGGCGCAGCGCCGGGCGGTTCAGGTCGAGACCGAAATGCAGCCCCAGCAGGTTCAGTTCGAGGCCTTCTTCCCAACCAAGGGTTATGCCCAGCAGCCCCAAAAGCGACGCCTGAATTCCTGTGCCCGAGGGCGAAAGGCCAATAGGCCGGTACAGGGGGCGGTAATCTTTGCCGATGGCGTTGGCAGGCAGGTCGAGCTGCAGTGCCGGCACCTGGCGACCAATATGTGCCAGAAAGGTGTTGCTGTTGGGCCCGGGATAACTTTTGTACGTGTCGGCGTAAGGGTAGTCGGCAATCGCTGTTTCAATGGCGTCGATCATCTGGGCAACATGCGGGCCGCGGTGGTCGACCAGAAGCTGCGGGGCCGAACCGTACCAGTACCCATCCGGCGGGCCATAGTTGCGCTGAACCACATTGGGTTTACGCCATCCGACTACGTCGTAACGAGTGTATGTGTCATCTTCGGCACGCTTGAAAATGAGCCAGGTGTGAACGGCGAAATAGCCACGCCAGCCCCAGGTTGAGGCGGCATAGACCTGAACTACGCTGGTATTTTTCAGCGCTGCGGGATCGGGGGCCATGCCGGCCGAGTGCCGCGCTGCGGTGCGCCAGCTTTGCCCCGGGTTCTGGGACTGGGCCTTTGATTCGGTGATGGTGGCAGTCAGAAATACGCAGCCGGCAAAGGCAATCAGAGTTTTCCTAACGGCACGTAAAGCCATGGTTTGCTATGTGTAATGAGTTAATGAGGCAAGGATATCATCCATTATGCGTTCATAAGGCGTTGTTCAATTCGTACATTGGCACCCGACTAAAAACACGTTCGCTGCAAGGTTAATACCAATAGCCCTCCCAAGAGGGTTTAGACTTTGACCTGAGAGGCGCGAACAGAAAGGCGCCAGGAGAATTCTTTCGACGTTGAATAACCGAGGAGAAGCTGTGAAAGTCTATGAAGCGATTGCCCGCGGATTGTCGGATATGGGTTGTACGGAGTTGTTTGGCGTAGTCGGAGACGGGTGTGTGTACATCATCGACAGTTTTCGCCGTGACTGCAACGGGCACTATGTAGCGGCCGTTCATGAAGGTAGTGCTGTTTTGATGGCACAGGGTTGGGCCCGTGTCGCCGGGAAGGTGGGTGTGGCGGCTGTCACCCACGGCCCCGGGTTAACAAACACCATCACGCCCCTGGTTGAAGGCGTCAAGGCGGGCACGCCCATGGTGTTGCTTGCCGGTGATACCCCGGCGATCGACCGTGAACACGCCCAGAATGTAAATCAACGAGGGCTGGTTGAAGCCACAGGCGCAGGCTTCGAGATGCTGCGCGGCCCACAAACCGTGGCCGAAGACTTGGCGCGGGCGTTCTACCGCGCCCATGTTGAGCATCGACCCATCGTGCTCAATATCCCGGTGGAGTTCCAGTGGGTGGAAGTTGAATATCAGAAACCGTACCTGCGACTCCCCGAGACGCGCAGCGTTATTGAAAGCAGCACCGACATGGATGACGCCATCGGCATTATCGCCTCGTCGCGCCTGCCGGTTGTTATCGCCGGGCGTGGTGAGATAGCCCAGAGGCCGAGGCTGCGGTATTGCGTTTTGCGCGTCGCATTGAAGCGCCCGTGGCAACCTCATTGCGTGGGAAAGGTCTTTTTAATGATGATCCGTTCAACCTGGGCATTTCCGGAACCGTTGCCCACGAGGTGGCGCTCGATGTTATTGGTCGCAGCGACTGCCTGATTGTGTTTGGCTCCAGCCTGAACAAATACACTTCGGGAGAACGGGGCTTGACCCGCGGCAAACGTATTGTCCAGATCAATCCGCTGCCAAGTGAACTCGGGCGCTGCACGCCCGTAACCGTTGGTCTGCTTGGAGATCCGGGCTTAACGGCCGATGCCATGGTCAACTGGTTGGATGAGGCCGAGATTCCTGGCTCTGGCGCGCGCAACGACGACCTGCTTGAGGAACTCAAGACTTATCACGAAAAGGCGCGAAAGAAACTTGTGAATTCGACGCCAGATGGAACCGTTGACCTTTACGAGGTGGCCTTCGCAGTGGAAGAGGCGCTGCCCAAGGACCGCGTGTTTGTCACCGGCTCCGGGCGTTTCATGTTCGCATTCTGGAACGTGATTTCGGTGCCGAATCCGCGCTCTTGCGTCGACGGCAACGGTTTCTCGTCCATTGGCATCGGCGAGGCGACGGCCATGGGGGCCGCCAGAGCGGCCGGAGATCGGCCAACCTTGCTTGTGACCGGGGATGGCGGCTTCATGCTGAGCGGCCTGAGCGAACTGGCCACTGCCGTGGCCGAGCAACTGGACCTGGTCGTGATCGTGGCCAACGATGGCAGCTACGGCGCAGAGCATATTGCCATGACCATGCACAACATGGATCCAGATATCTCGCTGCTGCCGTCGCGTGACTTTGCGCGCATTGCCGAGGCTTTTGGCTGCAAAGGGTTAACCGTGACCAACAGCGACGAATTGCAGGCGGCAATGAGCGCTGTGGCCACGCGCGACCGCAAGCGTCCATTGGTGATCGACGTTAAGATCGACCCCGCATCCGTTTATGGCGGGGCGGCTATTGCGCGCCCGTAGGGTGAACGGCCAGGCTTAAAACACCGTATTGAGGGATAATGCAGTTCGCTGTATTCCCCCATGGCCGTGACCTCATGCTGAATATCCTGGAAAACGACGGTGTACGCACCCTGCACTTTGGCTCCTTTGCCGTACAGGGTGCGATGCGTATTGACCAGCCCAACGATATTGAGCTTGAATACGTTCAGCAAATGATGATGTGGCTGCTGTTTCGCGATAATACGGCGCATATCGTTCAACTTGGCCTGGGCGCAGCCGCGCTAACCAAATTTTGTTATCAACGCTTATCACCAGCCAAAGTGACCGCCATTGAGCTGGATCCCGACGTGATCACAGCCTGCCGCAACCACTTTGCGTTACCGCCCGACGACGGGCGCCTAAGTGTGCTGGCGCTGGATGCCGTGGATTACGTGTCGGACTTTTCCCGCCGTCGTTCAATCGACGTTCTGCAGGTGGATTTGTACGATGCGCAAGCCATAAGACCGATGCGTAGCACCGCCGCCTTCTACGCCAAGTGCGCAAGCTGCCTGACTGCCACCGGTATTTTGACCATAAATTTATATTGCGACTGGCCGGAGCACCTGGACCACATTCAGATGTTGCAGGATTCGTTCGACGCTGTGGCATGGTTGCCTGAAGTCCACCAGGGCAATATCGTGGCCATTGCTTTCAAGCAGCCGCCCTTGGTCGATTTCGACGACCTTTACAAACGCGCCGAACAAATCCAAGCAAAGCTGGGCCTGCCCGCGCGTACCTGGGTTGACGGCCTGCACAAATGGATGAGTAACGACGAAGCGCCCGTTCAGGGATAAGCGCTGCAAATGTCATTTTCTATGGGCTTGTCGCTGTTGTAATAGATGCCTGATGCCAGCCGCGACGCTGGCCGCGAACAACCGGTGAATTGTCTTACCGGCTCTTGCGCCCCGCATTTGCTTCGCGCCTTTTGTGCCATGCTTCTTGATCTGCACGGTTCAGGAAAGTCCAGGCGACAAAGCGGCTTTTTTTCTGGCCCTGTGCCATGTCGACGGTGCGCACCTCGAGTGCGCCCGCGTTTTTGATGCTGCGATAGACTTTGGGCAGGTTCGACTCTTTCGAGACCAGGGTGGAGAACCAAAGCACCTGTTTCTGGAAGATGGTGCTTTCTTCGGCCATGCGGCTTATAAACAGGGCTTCGCCGCCTTCGTACCATAGCTCGTTATCGCGACCGCCAAAATTCAGCAACGGGCGTTTGTGCCGCGCCCCGGCTTTACCCAGGCCGCGCCATTTCCGTTCCGAATTGTCTGCGGCTTCTTCCGATGAACTATAGAAAGGGGGATTGCACAGTGTCAGGTCAAAGTATTCATTCACGCCGACCAGGCCTTTGAAGATATGGGCCGGCAATTTCTGCCGGCGTACTTCGGTGGCACCCCTTAGGCCCGGGTTCGCCTGGATAATTGCTTGTGCCGATTTGATGGCAACCGGGTCAATGTCTGAGCCCGTGAAACGCCATCCGTAGTCGAAATGGCCGATTATCGGGTAGATTGCGCTGGCGCCTGTGCCGATGTCCAGCACATGTACCGCCGGGCCGCGAGGTATGACGCCTGCATTGCGTTCTGCCAGCAGGTCGGCCAGATGATGCACATAATCGCCCCGGCCCGGAATGGGCGGGCATAAATAGCCTTCCGGCATATCCCAATGAGCCAAGCCGTACCAGGCTTTAAGCAGGGCGGCGTTCAGCGCCCGCACCGCGGCGCTATTGGCAAAATCAATGCTTTGATCGCCATGCGGATTGACCCGCACGAACGCGGCGAGTTCCGGCATGCTTTTGATCAGTGCTGTGAAATCGTAGCGGCCCTGGTGGCGATTGCGGGGATGGAACGAGGATAGGGTGGGCATTGGGTTCTGGGGCTACTTTGAAGCGGGCGACCTGGCGCGTGGTATTGATAATGCCGCACGCGCTGCGGGCCTGGTTGGCCAGCGTCGTATAGTAATTCATGTCTTATTTGTGCATTGGTTGACTAGGCTAACTAATCACCCCCAAAAACTCACCTACCACCTGATAACGGTGTTCGTCGTCTTTACTGCTGAGTTCAATTGTAGTCAGGGCCGGGTTAGTTGACCTTGGTTTCAATAAGACCTGAAAATTCTCGGTGCCGTCTTCAGTATAGGTCTTGAAGCTTTGATACTCCTTAACGGTGTAACGTGAGCCGGCGTCGCCGTCTTGTATGTCGGCGCACTCTACCAGAACGATTTTCCCGTTTCGGCTGCCGCCAGGGTTCAAGCGAAACAGACAGATAGCGCCGTCAGGAATAATCTTGTTCATGGATTCACCCACGACGTGGCAGGCAAAAATATTTTTCCCCACGGGCATGCCCTCGGGTATGGGTACCCAGTTTTCATGCTCCACCTGCTGAAATTCGCTGAAGTTACCGGCAGCGGCATGCAGGTCATACAGCGGAACTGCATTAACGTAAGGCTCCAGTGGCGCCGCGGGTTCTGGAAACGCAATGACATTGGATTTATAGTTTTCCACATGTCGCTTCAGGTAGCGCCGCAGCCCGTCGTCGCACGCGTAGATGAACGTGCCGCGTATGCCCCGCAGCATAATAGTCTGGTAAATATTCAGTATGTATTGCTTGAGTTCGTGTGGGTCCTTAATTGCCTGCTTCCCATTGCGGTCATGGTAATTATTTTTGTCGATAACAATTTCATCCCGCTGTTCGTCATATTTGATCTCATGACCAAATATGACCCCGGTGTAGTTCAGGTCGTAGCCTTGGGTGGTATGGATGCAGCCCACTTCGTTCTCGGCACCTTGGCAGTTGATCCAGTCTATATTCGTTCTGTTCCAGCGCAATCGCACGTTGCCGATTTCAATGTCATGCAAATCCGGGGTGTTTTTTGAGACCCAGCGCCAAGAGTAGCCGGCGACCAAACGGGCCAGGCCATAGTTGCTGTTTCTGCGCTCAATCTCTTTAACCATGTCCGACAGCTCGTCGAAGACCAGAAATTCGTATTTGCTTGAACTGAATTTTTTGTCTGCCGGAAGTCGCAAATTCAAAAGGTCGTCAACAAAATGTGCATAGTGAAGTCCTGCCCGAACCCGGAATTGCGAAACGAGTGTCATGACCTTGCTGGTTGGCGATGACTTGATCTCGTCGAAGTCGGATTCGTTGGCATCGGATGGTTTGATGCTTTGGTTTGGGTCGTAGAAGAAAACAGCTTTGTCTGATTGCTGCGTGACCCAGTGCACTTCGCTGCGCGTGTTCTTGTCTAAACCCAGAACTGAACAGGCCCTGTCGAACGTACCGTAATATGCCCCCAGGTTAACGCGCTTGCGCAACCGGTGAGATTCATCCACTAAGACGATGTCGTAGTGTTGTTGAGTCAGTTCCGACGGGCTGATGACCATGTTAGGGTGCAGGCCTGCAACATGGCGGAAAGCCTTTTTCAGCGTGCTTCGAAATGAGCTCATGGGCACCACCAAGGCCATGCGCGGACGCGGAAGCTTCTGCTTGAGCTGCAGTAGAAGCGTTCGCAATTCTTTTTCTTCTTCGGAAAACTCACGCAGGTCCAATTCTTCAAGATCGGAGTGAATGAGCTTGAAAAGGAAGATGGCCAGTACCGATTTTCCGGTTCCGGCGCCGCCCTGGACCACGACATTTTTCAAGTTAGGGTTAACAAGCGATCGCATTATCTCGATCAGGCCTTGCTGTTGATCTGCCGACAGCGACTTATACGGCGAGTATTTGAAGACATCCGAATTGTCGATGGCTTCAATTGACCTTTCCACAACTCCGTACCTGCGCAGCCTGTCCCAAGTCTCACGAAAGATCTTGGAATAAAGCTCGTCTCTTTGGTAGTAATTGTGGTCACTCAACCCCAGGTTGCCGTTCAGTAAATTGAAACAGCCATCAGCAGACATGTACTTTATTAGGGAAGACTCAATATCAAGTGTTGCTGACTTATTGAAACGTTCACTGCTAACAAGGTGCACCGTCGTTAAAGATTGTTTGTGAGGGTGCTTAAGATGCGTTCCCAGTCGAGTGATGGTGTCGGTGGTTTCCCCGATGTAGGCGCGACGCGTGTTTCTATCGCTAAGGATATAAACCAGCGGCCAATTATTGGCGGCGTACGCATCGGACTCGATTTCCGCCAAAGTTTCTGTTGAAAACCGATAACGATTTACTTCGACAAGATGGGTATGACTCATAGCTCGTTGTATTTTTTCGCAGTTCCCTTTGCCTTGCTTACTGGATACTTTGCTTCATTTTTGTCAATTTTCTCCAGAATGATTTTCTCTAAATCGAAGTTGTAAGCATCTGACAGCAGCAGTGCATAGGCAAACACATCGGCGAGTTCTTCCTTAACTTTCTCCGGGTCGGCGTCTTCCGGCGACTTTCACAGAAAAGCCTCCAGCAATTCGCCAGCCTCGATACTAAGCGCCAGGGCAAGATCTTTAGAGTTGTGGAATTGCTGCCAGTTTCGTTCGTCGCGGAACCGGCGCAGTCGCTGAATGACTTGATCCATTTGCTACTTTCCCAGGTTAGATTGATGGAATAGATGATAACTTGCCCGTGTCATCAAGTCGGTATATCAGCAGAAAGTCGCCACCCACGTAACACTCCCGATAGTCACCCAATCTCCCGTCAGCGCTTGGCAGAGTGGTTCGCTTATTAGCGGCTGGCTTTTTCGAGGTCATCAATCAGGGCTTCTGAGTTATTGAAGCGGGTACGACGGTTCTTGATGATTTCCTCAGCCTCGGCCATCGCCGCACGGCTACAGGTATTTGGGGCCTTAACTGCGAATGGCAGCTCCTTGTCGGCGACAACGCGGGTCAGGAAGACGCGAACGGCATCAGAAATGGTCAAACCCATTGATGCCAGGGTTTCCGTGGCCTCTGCCTTGATTTTTTCGTCTACACGAACATGCACCATGGTGGTGGTTGCCATAAGGAATCTCCCGTTGAGTCTGATTGAGATATCTTGTATCGCAATTCAGTTAGCTTAGCCAAGTTTGCGGCTATCTCTCGCGCATAGCGTGTGGGCTCGGGAATTTTGAGAATTTCCGCCTCTGCGTGTGTTGGCTCAGTGCTGTTGTTTGGGGAAATTTTTGCGTTTCTCCATAAAAACAACAGTGTGGTTTCAGGCGGGCTTGGAAGATGCGATTGGCTGAATGAATTGAGCCGTTTCGGTTCACCTCAGTTGTTTCTGTATGCGTACAGTGCCTTACGCAAGTCATAGTCTTATGCCCGCAAGCCCACCACTTGGTTGCCAGGCCCTTGGGCATGGAGCGTTAGGTTCGCGCTTTGCGACGCCAGGTAGCCCAGTGGTTGATCGAGAACGAATGGATAGAGCACAGCCAGGGACGACAGGGCCGGCACGGACACTGATTTGCCTCCGTAGCGCAAGGCAGCCTCAATCAGCCAGGCGATGGTCTCGGCATCATTGAGCACCTGGGGTTTCAGGCGGACCAGGCGCTTGCCTTTCTCCACGCGCTGGATGGCGCCCCAACTGGCTTGAGACTGCAGTACCATGTTGGTCATGCGGTAGGTGCCTTCCCGCTCACCATAGACTTCGCTCATGCGGCGATGGACTTCTGTCGAGGCGCAGTCTCCCTGGAGTGCGGACAAGCGGCCCACCAATTCAGCGACCTTGCCGAAGAATGGGTAACTGGCGATTGCCATTCCCCAGGACAAGGCAGCGGTTGGAACGCCAGGGTTGGCCTTGTAGAGGGCGATACCGCGTTCAGCGAAGCTGGCCAGTTCCGGTCGTGGTTCGAGCCATAGGCGATTCAGTACGGTGCGCGTCTTTTTGCGCGCCGCCACGCCGAGCCCCGCATCATCCAGCAGGGCATTCAAGTCATCGGGTTCAGCCAGGCCGGCACGCACCCGTAAAGCCGCTGACGCCCACTCCAGCGCTATGTATCGGTCGAAGCCGATTTTGGGGGCGGGCGGATTGGTTGTTTTCAATTGACGTAACTCACTTTCACAAAGGGCACGATAAGTTCCTCCAGGGACATGCCACCGTGGACCACTACCTGGTCACCCTTCGGAACAAAGGCTCCGCGCTCTCCTGCAAACAGCGGCATGAAATTGGCCGGCAGGCCAGCGATATCGAGGCGAAAGCTGTCCGGTATCGCAGTTGCTGTCTCGGCAATCATGGTTTCACTGCGATAGGTGCGTACCCGTTCGCCGCGCAGCTCCGAAGCGACCCCCTGGTTTGGGCGACCAATGCCCACGGCCTCCGCATTGCCATGGTCGGCAGTCAGGTAGATATGGAAGCCCTGGTCGAGCAGCATCGCAAACAGCCGATCAACAAACCCCGACTCACACCAGCTGTTGATCTGTGCAGCCACACCGCGTTTGCCGAGCACGGCTCCGTGGATGATTTCATCCACGGTATCCACCACCAGGCCGGCGACTTTCAGGGCAGGATTCGAGAGCAGCTCCTGCAACTCCGGCATCTCATCAGTGCGCTTGATCGCCTTTCGATAGAGGATCTCGTTGGCACGCAACCCCTGGTCCTGCCAAAACCGGGTCCAATGCTGAGGCTCCTTTGAGGTTGTCTCGATGTGCTCGGCGAACTCGCGTGGGCGCAGGCCGGAGAATAATGCCTGCCTGGAAATGGACGTCAGCGTGGGCAGCCAGGCAAAGCAGGCGTTTTCATCAAACATCAAACGCGGCGCATGCTGGATAAGGTTCTCGCGAATTTGTGTCCACTGATCGACAGCCAACCCGTCGAAGACGACCAGCGCAATTTTTTCCTCACCGTTAGCTCGGCGCATCGCCAGGTAGCGCGGCACTTGATGCACCATCACCGGCCCCTTGGCAGCGGGCAGGGAAGGTAAGTCAGCGTAGTGCGCCTGAACCCAGGTTTGCAGCTCACTGTCGGCGCGAGCCACCAAATCCTTCATGTCCGCCTTCAGGCCTTCTGCACGCACGGCATCCAAGCTGTGGAAACGCGAGATCACCTCACCAAGCCGCCGCGCAAAGTGGGGCCAATCCCTGTAAGACGATGTGGCGCCAGGCAGCTCTTCACTGAGGTTCTTGATCCCTTCCAGAACCAGATTACGCATCGCTGCGGGGTCCTGCACCACCCCAGCTTTTGCCCATTCCGGCAAGCTGGCCGGCACGCCCTGAATGGCCAGCGGGTGTAGCGTGCCGTCCAGGAACATCGAATCAACGATGACGCGGATATCGTGATGCTCGAAGGGAATGTCGAGCTGCGGTATGTAGTCCGGCGCTACCGGCTCCGCCGTGCGCCTGCCGATCAGCCCTAGTTTGTTCAGGTAGCGGTACCAGGCGTCCTGTACCACACGCAGCGCAAAACTTCTGTTGGAGAACAGCTCGGCAATCGGGCTACTGGCGAACACCGGCCGGTCGGCCAACACCTGGTGAATGTGCTCGGCCAAGGTCTGAGGCAACAGCGTCTCGCGGTAGTGCAGACGCAGTAGCTCACGCCATAAGTCTTCCGGTCTGGTAATCAGGTGGGGGCTTACCCGGTAGATGTGCGTCAGCACAAATTCTTTGGTGGCGGCTTCGCCCATCGCTTGAGTCGCGTGGCGGGCCTGCACCTCGAACAGCGACGGCAGGATCTCACTACCCAGCTGCCTCAGCACCGTATAGCTGAGCTTTGGAAACAGCTCTGCGAGCGAGAGACTAACCTTGCGCGCCTGGCGTAAGTAATCCCAGGGCAGCTCCGCAGTGCTGGAATCGCGCACCTGGATGACCAGAGCGCTTGGTGCATTGGGCTCTCCAGCCTCCCAGGCGGCGCGGTAGCGTTCTTCGTATTCGGCACGAAAAGCGATGCTGTCCTCGAATGGCAGCACATCGAAGCCGCGTTCACGCAGTCCGGCTAGTACCTGCTCGTCCAGCAGCACGTTGTCCGGGTCCGCCCCAATCCACAGCCGGGCCAGGTCGGACGGGAACTCCTTCAGAATGCGATTAGCCAGCAGCGTGCTGCGATGGGCGACATTGTCCTTGGATAAGTACGTCATGCTGCGGCCCCTCCCGCCGAGCCAATGCGCAGTATCAGCACGGCATTCAGCTCTGGCGTGCAGGCTGCTGCTTCCGCGAGATCTGCCATACGGGCCTGATGTTCGGTTTCAAGGCGCTTACGCCGGTGCTCGCGAACGGCAGGTAGGCCGATTCGGCCAATGGCTTGAAAGCGCGACTCGAAGGCATAGCGGGCGCGCTCGCGCTCCTCAGTGAGCCAGGTTCGGTGCTCTTCCAGCAGCTCGGAGAAAAGCCGCTCACCCTGACCTTTGGCTGCCGTTAGCGATTGCTCAAAGAGTGCGGCTGCATGCTCACTGTCCGGGTCCGCCGTCAGGCGCACCTCTTCGGTCAGCAACAGATCCCAGATCCGCTTGGCGGTGGGAACAAAGCTGCGTCCATCATCGGTAACAAAGACCGGCAGGAAGCGACGCCGGGTGAAGTTGGCCGAGCTGTTGGAAGCAGCCAGGCTCACGCTCCACAGCGACCAGGTACCCTGCACGGTGTCAGGCAGTCCGGTTACCTGTACGACAGGCAGCGGCTGGCCGGCCACGCAGCGCGGCAGATCGCCGATCAGCGCACGGGCTCGGGGATCTTCCAGGGTGATCCATTCCATCTCCGGGTTCTGCTCAGCGGTTCGCGCATCGAAGCAGACAGGGAAAGATTCAGTGCCATCCGCCCAAGTTAAACGCCAGGTATGAACTGACTGCTCCGCTGCGCCGCCACGGGTGGGCAAGCCGGTAGTTACCGCACGTTCCAGCCAGTACTGCGCTGGGTGGTCCCGCCATTTCTGGGACTCAACCGCTTCCAGCGGGTGATCATCGGTCAGCAAATCCGTATCAGCGCGGCTCGCGGCCACTTTCTCGCGTACCTGGTTGATGACTGCGTCGCACTCCTTGTCGATGGATTCTGGGTCGTGCAGGCCATACACAAACAGTTCATCAAACAGTGGCTCGACTTCCACGGAGTCCATCACGTCGGCGGCTTTATCGACACCGAACTCCTGGGCAATGATCTCCAACTTCTGCTCCAGCACTTCGCGGACACGGTGTTCCACGGTGTCTTCCAGCACGAAGTTGATGGCACGCACCACATGGGGCTGGCCAATGCGGTCGACGCGGCCGATTCGCTGCTCCAGGCGCATCGGGTTCCAGGGCATATCGAAGTTGACGATCACATGGCAGAACTGCAGGTTCAGGCCCTCACCGCCGGCGTCGGTAGAGATCAGCACCCGTACATCGCGGGAGAATGCTTGCTGGGCGCGGGTGCGCGCCTCCAGATCCATGCCGCCGTTAAGCAGGACAATGGGAAACCCGCGGCTTTCCAGAAACTCGGCCAGCATCGCCTGAGTAGGCACAAACTCGGTGAACACCAGTACCTTCAGTTCTGGGGCGTTCTCTTCCTGTTGCAGCTTGTAGATCAGCTCCAGCAGCGCTTCGGCCTTGGCATCGGTGCCTTGCCGTTCGGTTTCCCGGGCCAGATCAAGCAGCATCTCGACTTCGGCTTTCTCCTGCTCCCAGTTGCTGGCCTGCAGGGCCACGTCGAGTTGTGACTGCCCATCGAGTTCTGCCCACTCGTCCAGGTCCACGCTATCGAACAGGTTGGCTTGGGGTTGTGGCGCATCCAGCAAGGCCTGGCGTCTCTCTAGCGTGGCACGGATGGCTGCGGTGCTGGAGGTCACCAGCCGCTGCATCAGGATCATCAGAAACCCGATGTGGCGCTGCTTGGCGGCCATCGCCTGGTTGTAGCCGTGGCGCACATAGTCGGTGACTGCGTCATACAGCTGCTTCTGCGCCGTGTGCCGTGCCTGCCAGGCAACCGCCTGCAGCCGCGTGGAGCGCGGCTTGAACAAGGGCTGGCCATCGGCATTGATGGCGGACCGCTTTTCGGTGCGGATGACAAACGGCTGCACCCTGTCACGGTGGATGCTCCCCTCATCAACAAAGGCCTCGCGGTCGAGCAACTGCATCAGGCGCAAGAACTGATCAGTCTTGCCCTGATGTGGCGTGGCGGACAGCAGCAACAAGTAGGGAGCAGCTTCGGCCAGAGCGGCGCCCAGCTTGTAGCGGGCGACCTGGTCGGTACTGCCACCCATGCGGTGGGACTCATCAATGATCACCAGATCCCAGCCGGCAGAAACCAGGTCTTCGAAACGCTCGCGGTTGTAGCTGTTGAGTTGTTCCAGGCTCCAGCCACGGCGGCCTTCAATGGGTTTGACCGAATCCAGCGACACAATCACCTGGTCGTGCATGGCCCAGAGGTTGTCGTCATTCTGGGTGCCCTCGGCGCGCCAGGCGCGAAAGGCTGCCAGCTCGGCGGCTTCGATAAAGCGCAGGTGCTCGCCAAAATGCAAACGCATCTCCGCCTGCCATTGCCGGATCAGGCCTTTGGGGGCCACCACCAGCACCCGTCGCACCATGCCGCGCAGTTTCAGCTCGCGCAGGATCAGGCCAGCCTCGATGGTCTTGCCCAGGCCCACCTCGTCCGCCAGCAGGTAGCGAATGCGGTCGCGGCTCATGGCCCGGTTCAGCGCGTACAGCTGGTGGGGCAGTGGCACCACACTGGACTGGATAGGGGCCAGCAGCAGGTTGTCTTCCAGGGCATCCAGCAGCTTTGCGGATGCCGCCGTATGCAGGATCTGCTCAACCGCCGGGCGCACCGCTGCCAGATCATCGAGATCCTGGGCGCGGGCACGTACCACTGTGTTCCTGGCCGGTAGCCACACACGATAGGCCACTTCGCCCCACACGTCCTGGCGTTCAACGACGCGGCACGGGGTCGCCTGCCGGACGAACCAGCACCAATCGCCAATACTGTAATCGTGCAACGGTTGTGTCATTCGTCGTCACCATTCCGCAGCGCTTTGCCTTGCTCGGTGAGTCGATAGCGCTGCTTGCTGGAGCGAGGCTTGTCCGGCTGGGTCATTTCGACCACACCCAGAGCCAGAGCTGGTAGCAGGTAGGCGTCACGGAAGTGGTCTTCATGTTTCAGGCCCAGTGCCTCCTGAATTTCCCGGCGCCTCATCTCGCCAGACATGACGGCCAGCAGTCGGCGAACTTCCCCGGTGACTTCCCCGGTAACTACCCCGGTGACTTCCCCGGTGGCCTTGTCCCAACTTGGTCCCAACTTGGCCCCGACTTGGCCCCCCGCCTGAACTTCTGCCACACGGGCAAAACGCTGACGGATCTTGTCCGGCACCTGGTATTGGGTATCACTGAGCTTGTCGAGCAGCTGCTGCAGTACCAGATGGTCGGCCACTGCCCGGGCTTGCTGGGTGGTGCTGATGCCCAGACTGCGGATGGCGGTGAGGGACAAGGGCTCGTCTTGCGGCAATGTTAGTGCCAGGGCCAGCGCATCGGCTTGCTCCGACGTGAGGGTGGCGCCCAAGGCTTCACGGAAGCGCTGCATGGCCTCGGTGACCAGCGGCTGGTTGATCAGCTCCAGCTTGAACTCCTTGCGCGCCTTGTCGTTATTCAGCCGTGGCGGGGTGCGCCCCAGTTCATGCCAGTTGCGGAAGATGGCGCGAATTCCTGTACCAGCCTGGTCTGATAAACCGATACGGCGGAACGCTTTGACGATGGCCGGGTTGCGCACTTCCTTCTCGGTAGGGTCCAGCAGCTCCGCTTCGGTGGCAAAGGCGTCGCCGGGGTTCCAGAAAATCGTGCGGTCGGTAAAGAGCTTGATGGATGCCTTGCGGCCGTGATCACCGTAATCCTGGTGAATCAGCAGGTTGATAGCCGCTTCGCGAAAGGCCACATAATCCGGCGGATCGTCATTGCGGCGCAGTGTCGCCGGATCGAGCGAAAAGGGGTGCTCGGCGATGCGCATGTAGCGGGCAACTAATCCTTGCCAAGTCTGGAAGATGTTCTCTTCAAACACATAGCGGTCATGCCAGCGCTGATCGGCCGACCAGTTGTCGAAGCTGCTATCAATACGCTGATAGTCGAGCACGGGGCGGGGCAGAATCTGGCGAACATAGCGGCCGGTCCCAAACAGCAGTACGCCAGCACGGGTTGGCAATGTCTTGCCACCCTGTTCAACCACGAAATTCCAGTTCAGCAGAAAGGCAGTCGGATCAGTGATCTCCACATGCTCGGGATTACGCCGGGCAAATTGCTCCTGGTACCAACGCACCGTGGTTTCATCAAAACACTGGTCGACCGGGATGTCGCTCAGCACTACGCCATCGTATCTGTTCTGCGCGGCATCACGCAGGAAGCGCTCCAGCTCACTTTGGGTAACCTGTTCATCTCCCGCCGCACGCCGAATGTAACTCTGCCGGGGGTCGCCCTTGAGGTAGACAGGCTTTTCAGACCGGGATAGCTCCGGCACATGGAATGCAAACACATGCTTGTCGTCGATCTCGAAACGATGGGCATCGACCGCAATCACCCGATTCAGCTTTTGCCCACCGCGCAGCACCGCCAGAAAATCATTCTGGACCTTGTCCGGCTCAGCGACGCCGGTCACGTCCAGCTGGCCGTTGGCTTCACTGACACCGAACACCAACCAGCCGCCTGCCGTATTGGCGAAGGCGGACACAGTCTTGTAGGCATCCTCCGGCACTCCACGTTGGGCTCGCTTGCACTCGAAATCATTCCATTCGATGCCGTTAAGCCGTGCCAGCAACTCGTCCTGGTTCATTGCACAGAGACCTTTGCCGAAATCAGGGATGGCCTCATAGGCCATCCTCAGTACGAGTCATCGCCTGGTCATACCAGAGCAGCAGTTTTTCATCTTCCTGCAGCGCCTCGTCGGGGATCTTCTTGGCCACGGCAATGATGGTCTGGTAGTCCTTCTTGCCCCAGGCTTCTTTGAAGCCGGCGCGCAGCACCTCCAGGCGGAATTCCTTGAGGCGGCGGCCAGTAAAGGCCTGGTACACCTGGAACTCCTTGAGCAGCGCCTTCTCGCGTTTCTTCTCCAGATCCTGTGCCTTGTTCGGGTCGGGGACGAACCAGCGGTCCTTGGCTTTGGCGATCAGGCACGGGTCGTTCTTGTCCAGGCCACGCAGGTCTTTGTGGTTAGTGGAGAGGTAGCTGTGGATCTGGCTGGGCACTTCGCCAGTGCCGTCGTATTTCAGAAAGTTGTTTTCCAGTAGTGCCATCAGCTCTGGCTTGGCTTCGTGCTTCTTCCAGCCAGCGCCCAGCTGAGTGGTGAACTCGGGGTGAACTTCCTGGTAAGTCGAGGGACGGCGTTTGAGGAAATCAGCCAGCCAGTCGATGGCGCTACGCTCGTCGGAGACGAACAACTCCATCTGCGGGGCCTGTGCCGCTTGAGCGCGCTTCTTATCGTATTCTGCGACCTGATCGGACAAGAAGACCATTCCATCGCGTTCGGGGAAGCGAACGCGAAGCCCGTCTTGAAACTTTTGACTAGAAAGTGGTACGGCTGCGCCGTGTCGCACGAACCAAGCCACCATTCGGTCAAAAATAATCCTTGGGTCACGCTCGGCAATAAAATCTAACTGCCCCATCTTTGTCTTGACTGTCGGCAGATACTGCAAATGGGTTCTAATAAAGTCCCAGACAGAATCCTCACTACCGGCAGATCTAGCAAATCGTTCTTCGAGGCCACCGTTCGGCTTGTATGCGGAAATTACCAAATCTTGCTTTACCGCAGTGGTTGTGGTTACCGCTTTAAAGCTCCCCTGCTTCTTGTCCAAAGCTGATACGTTTGCCACTACAAACCCTGCCTCCTGAAGGGAAGTTTGAATGGTGTTCCATACAGCTGCCTGGGTATTGGAAAACTCAACAGTTATCCATCTTCCTGGCTTTAGTACACGGTGCATTTCGCGAAAAGCTGATGTCATAAGAGCTCTATATTTGTCTATAGACTTCCCGTGGGATTTGCTTTCGATTGCCTCTGCTGGCACATGTGTTAACACAGCAAGCCAACACTCCCAGAGGAAATTCAGGTCTGAATATTGAATGTTTGCGCCAAAAGGCGGATCCACAAAAATATAGTCAACAGAATTTTTAGGAAGCGGCATAGCCGCTGCCGAGCCGGTGGTGATTATTGCACCGGTCTTCATTGGTCTTGCCGCCTTCAACCTTGAGTGCTTTGCAATATGTTCGTCAATAAGCTTCGTAACCGGAATTTCTTTAATTAAGGATGGGATATACAGAGTGCCGCTCATGGGGCCGCCACCTGCCCCAAAGCTTCCATTTTGAGATCGGAATCGATAAAGCTTCGAAGCCACCAGAGTGGTAGAAGTAAGATTGATGGCTTGATAGATATTTTCGTAGCCGCTACGAAATGTACCAAGCGCTATTAGATTTCTGCGTGAGAAGAACTGATGTGTGTGTGTAATACCCGCCTCATCATTTCGTCGCGCCTCATCTCCTTCAGGCATGCGAAAGGTGGGGATCCAAGTTTTCGAATTAACACTTTCAATTTTCTCGAGCAAGGCAAAATCAAATGCGTCGGGTTTTTTTTCATATTTGGCTTTACCCACGCGATAGCTGATGTACACCGGAACCTGCTTAGCATGACGAACTGGCGCACCTAAAAAAACGTCATATTTCGTTTGCCACGATCGATCTAACGACCGCTTTGATGAAGAGGTTCCGCAATGAGGGCAACAAAACGGTTCTACGACTTGCCCCGTCGCTTTATCTACCGCAGCATCCCAAAAGATGATCTCACCAACGCATTCTGGACATAAGAAAACATCCGACCAGACTGTATAGTTAATCCTCCCCAAAGGAATTTCCTCGGGAAAGCATGGCATATCTTCGGATGTAAGGCTGGCGATAGCGTGTTCGATGATTTCAGCCGTCGGGTTGTGCAACGTTTGATACATCCAGCCAACATCATTCTCCACAATCTCCAAAGCCTTTCTTGCTTTAATCTCAAAATCACTTGCGTCAACAGGGACGTTGTAATTGTGAGCAATAAAAGTCGCAGCTGGTGACAAATCGTTGAGTACTGCGTGTCGAGGACCAAGTTTGGAAAACGGCACCCAAACATCTTTGCCGTTAACTTGTTCCAGCGCGCTAACCATCCCGTCGCCATCTACCCTATAGCCCAGAGACTGTACCTCTGAACGATCACCGCAAAGTTGCGCAGCAACACCTGTCATCCCTGTTCCACAAAAGGCATCAAGAATTACGTCACCAGGCTTTGTATAGTGGAGCAAATACCGCATGACTGCCTTGTGTGGAACCTTTGTATGGTAGCTATGGGCTAAATAGACGGGATCGTTCTTACCTTCACTTACATCAGCCGAAAACGGCTCTGTCCCATATGGGATTGATGAGTCGTAGGATTTCCCTTGATGGTTGATGAAATCCTTAACGAAAGGATTTGGACACGCTGTGTAGTATGGTGGATCTGAAAGATCCAGTATGGCTTGATCAGATCCAGTAGGGAAACCTTCGATTTTCCTAAATTCAGGGTCTTTCAGCTTTTCGGTCAGCAGCTTCAGATAATACTCTCGGCGCGCCTGATCGCTGGGGAAAGTTTGGCCCAAGCATTCCACTGGGCCAGTTGTAGTCTCTGATCTTAAGTCCAAAGAGACAGTCGTTTTCATGGTGATTCATCCGTTATGTAGTGGCCTGCTGGTCGGCACACCAGGCCCTAAATTTGATACGTACTGCTGCCCGCAAGAGGCGCTGTTTGAATGAGCATGGCTTGTCCGGTACGGTTATTCGAAAAATCCCGACGGTCAGTCTGTTCGATGTGGGAGGCCTTGAAGTAGGGGCGCTGGCTGTGTAGCCGGTGTGCGTTATCAGTTCGACCAGCGAGCGGGGCATACCGACGTGACTGATGATTCTCCGCTGGCTAGCTGTCAACTGAATAAGTGACTGAACATGTCTAATAGCTGGCTGGGCTATTTGTTCAGCGTCGACGCCTGAGTGGCCAGCGACGTCCACAGGTTGAGTGTTTGGCTGCTTCTCTGGTTGTTGCATCACGTCCTTCAAAAACTCAGGCGTCATTTCTAATCGACACATTCGCTGCCCGCCCCGCCTAATCCAAAAAGCCATTCAATGTTTTGAAAACTTTTTCAAAGCGATCCAAGGTTCCAGTAACTGAATCATCTTCCCCGTCGAGAATCTGAGGATTTCTCATCAGGTAGTCGGCGGGCACATAGTGGCCGAAATCAGGGACGTCAGCCGGCAGCGTTCGACACAGCGCCTCCACCTGCTTGACGATACGGCAAGTATTCTGATCGGCGTCGCTTGCTTTCTCGACTGTGATTTCGCCTTCCTTGAGACCTAGCGCCTGGTTGACCAGGGTGCAGTAGAAGGTGCTATCGAATAAGTCTTCCACATCGCTTTCAGGCTTTTCCGTGAAATCAGCTGCCGTGAGCACTCTTTCGGACTTCAAAATCTGGCTTTGTCGCAATCTTTCGACCTTGCTTTTGTCACCCTTCCCGTAATCGCATAGCACGGCCATGTTGAGATTGTTGCCGCGGAAGAGTGAGGAGAAAGACCAAACCTTATCCAGCCCGCCAGTGGGGCAGATTGTCCAGCGTTCATCCAGGCCAGTTCTTCCTCTGGCTTGCAATGCTCGTGATACGACTTGCAGATAAACAACGTCGGACGGTCCCTCTACCAGTAAACAGTTTTGGCCCACAAATAGGGACTGAGTGATTTCGTAGCCGAGGTGGGCCTGCAAAGGGAAAAGCGTATCCTTGTCAACCGAAAGAACGTCGGCGGATACCTTCGTGCCTTTGACGACGGGACGACGTGGGTCGCAGTAGTCGACAACGTCTTCGACAACACGCACATCTTCAAGGCGCTGGGCTGGCACCATGAAGGGCGAGTGGGTGGTGTAGATAACCTGGTGCTCTGGCAGAATCCGCTCTTCGATATACCGCAAAAGATCGGATTGCGCCTTGCCATGCAGTGTTAAGCCTGGCTCATCTAGAAGGATAATCGCTTTGCCGGCAGACTTCTTGAGCTGCTTGAATTGCGCGAGGAAGGAGAAAAACCAGACAAAGCCTGCGCTTCGTTCGGACAGAGGAACCGTCACACGATGATGCTTGTTCTCTATGCGGATTTTTGCGATTTTTCCGTTGTTGAACGGGGGAGGGTCATCAGGTCTTCCCTCATTGATCTCAATTTTGATGGCCAAGGCGTCGTTCTGGGTCCAGAACTCGAAAATCTCATCGGTGATGTCGTTTGACGCCCCTTCGCACTGGGCCACTAATTCCTCATGCTTAGCAGTATCGCGAAGCTCCTCTATGGTCGTACCCGCGTACTCCAAGAAGTCGAGGAATATCCTGTCTCCGGAGCTGACCTTTCCTTGTTTCTTGTCCTCTGCAAGTTTGTTCAGGGAAATTTCGCCTGACATCCGTTCAAAGTGAGAGGTATAGAAGAAAGTAGGCTTTCGCTCGTTGAGGAGGTTGATAGCTGCAAGCACAGGGCTTCCATCCCGGAATTTCTCAATGGCTTGCATGAGTGCAGTCTGCGCTTCCGACCTCTCAGGAAGGCCTTTAAGTACCGCTAAGGCATCCTTTACGGTCTTGGCCTGCTTCATGTCGCCTTTGTCTTTAGCGTTCAAGCCATGGCGTGTCTGAAGCTTGCGCATGCACTCCTCCTCGTTAACCGGAATGGTCCAGGTGTTTCCACGACCGATATAGCTAATGATGATCACTTCTTTGCCTTCGAGAACATCTGCACCCAGCAGATCTTCCAGGGCTTCAATATCACCCTCATCCAGCTGCCACCAGCTTTTGGCAACCGGGGATACTTCGTTGGGGTGGCGCTCATTGAATTTGCTTAGATAGCGGCGCGGGTAGTCTCGCGTCTTGTCGTACGCATAATCAGAATCAGAAGGGGCAATGCCTTGGATGGCATTCAGTATCGCGGTCTTCCCCGCCTCGTTTTTTCCGACCAGGCACGTCATAGCGCCGACCTGGAATTCGCCGCTGTCTTCGACAGATCGAAAGTTGGTGACTTGAACTTTTATTAGCTTCATTTTTGTTGCCCCTTATACATAATCCTGAGTTGGCCTCACTCCACCACAAACCGCAGTTTGCTGGCGTCCTTGCCCTTGCACCGCTCGGTCATAAATGACTCGAAGCGGCGGCGCAGGTCTTCAGGCGTGGCGGGAGAGCCGCCGGCCAGCAGTGCCTGCTTGATGTCATCGCCGGTAACCAGGATCTTCTCCAGCCCGGAAAGCGCCTCCTGGATGGTGGCTACAAATTCCGGCGTGACCAGATCGGGCAGTGTTTTGGATGCCAGGAAGGCGGTAATCAGCTCGCGCTGGCTGGCCTTCAGCAGCTCGAAGTTGGCCTGGATGATGGGGTCGTCGAGGTTGTCCAGCAGGGTCTGTTGCCAGCCTGCGAGCAGGCGATCCAGTTCTTCATCCAGGGCCTTGAGTACGTTGGCGGCCGGCAACAGGTCGGCTTGCTCGTTGGCTGGCCGAAAACCGCAGTGCGGGCATACCGGGCTGGTGGCCAGCTCGACTTCGACCAGCGAAGCGCAGCTTTTGAGCTTGTCGAGCTTGTCTTCGAAGCTGGTGAGCTGCCCGGTAGGCATCAGCGAGATGCCTGCCAGGGCGCGCAGTGTGGTGATGCGCGAATCGCGGCGCAGGGCGGTCTTGGTCTTGTCCTCGGCTACGCCGAGGCGTGCCTTGCTGTGCTGGGCCACGTAGGCATTGATGTAGTCTTTCTTGAGCGCAGCCAGCTGTTGGCGGTAGGTGGCGGCGTGGGCGGCGCTTTTGTTCTGGGCGAGCTTGTCGAGAATGTCCTTGCGGGCCGACTGAGCTTGCTTCACCCAGGCGTGGTCACTCGGCAGAACCATTTCCGCTTGGGACAGATAGCCAGCCACGCTACCCAGCTCGGCGATCAGATCACGCAGGTTCTCAACGGCAGATAGCACGTCCAAGTTCTTTTGCTGTGCCTTGATGTCGGCCTGGGTGATACGCAGGTTTTTGAGCTTGCCTATGGTGTTGTAGGGGGAGAGGCTTTCCAGGAAGCTCTTGAGGGCCTCCAGGCGGCTGCGCCAGTCACGCAGCTCTTCCTCACGCAGCAGGGACTGCCCCCAGAAGCTCAGACGGGTCTGCAGGTCGGTACCCACAGTGAGCACGCGGTTGACCAGTTTGGCAACGGCTTCCAGCAGCTCCTTGACGGGCTCTTCCTTGCCTTGGGTGGCCATCTGCGCAAAGCCGCTGGGGAGACCCAGCAGTTCAAAAAGTGAGCGCAGGACGGCGACATTGATCTCCTTGGGGGCTTCAACGTGCTTGAAGGTCTTGAGATCATCCAGGGCGCGCTCCACCAGCAGCGAGAGCTTGCCGGAGTCGATCTTGTCGCCGGTGATGGCGAGCACAATGTCACCGGAGTAGACCAGCCCGCCCAGGACGGCCATCAGCAGATCGGGCTCCAGGCGGAAGCGTACCGGTGCGAAGAACTCGACATCGGTGGCACCACTGATCAGCTCGGCCCGGTTGAGAACCTGGCCGTGCCCCTTGGCAGTGAGGCGGCTGAGGACTTCCTGGGCGTAGCGCGAGCGGGTCGGCTCGATGCGGTCGCCGTCGAGCATTTCCAGGGCATCCAGGATGACGATGGCGTCCTTGGTGCAGGTGCCGCCGGCCAGTGCCTTCAGCGCGTTGCCGATGAGTTGCTTGCGGTTGGCTTCGGTGACCAAGGCGGAGAACGTCGGGTACTCCGGTGCCAGGTCGGCAAAATGGGTGCCGAGGGCCAGGCCTGAGGTAACGTTGACGATGTCACGGAAGTTAGCGCGCTCATCCGGCCCCAGACGCAGCTTGTCACGCATGGAAACGCCCTTGGCCCACTCCTGCAGGGTTTTGGTCTTGCCCTGGTAGGTGACTTCGAAGGCCGTCATCTGCTTGTCCTGCAGCCACTTGCTCATGTCGCGCAGGGCTTCTTTTGCCTTGTCCAGATACACCGACTTGGCGCCACCGCTGGCCGAGGAAGCCAGCTCCTGGGCAGCGGCATAACAGGCCAGATAGCGCTTGATGGCATCGTCCAGACCTTTCAGGCGGAAGAACACCTCATCCGTGCGGCTGTCATCGCGAAAGCGCGGGGGCTCGAACGGCTGGATGAAGTAGATGTAGAAATCGCGCTCCGGCTGAGCGGTCGGCCGGTCGTTGGGGGCACCCAGGAACAGGTAGCCATTGCGTTCGACACGCCGCTCCTGCCATTCCACCTGGTGTTGCCAGATTCGGTAGCCGGTGACGTAGGTGTCTTCCTCGGTACGCTCCATCAACTGCATGAGGGCGCCGTAGTAGGCACGATCCAGTGCGTCGTCGGACAGGGCTTCGGCGCGCTTCTCAATTTGTGCGTCGTAGTCGACGTCCTTCTTCAGATCGAGGTAGTACTGTTCGGTGTCGGGAGCCTTGGAGATGAACTGGCCGTTCACCGTTTTGACGATCTCGCGCAGGGTGGTTTGCACGGCGGTCAGCAGGTCGTCAGCAGGCTCGCCGCCCATCTCTTCGATGCCGGGCTGGTATAAGCAGAGAGTGTCGCGAAGCTCTTCTGCGGTCGGCCCCACGGGCACGTAGATATCGCCGCCGGTGGTCAGGCGGTGGACGGACAGACCTTTGATGACGCGCACCGCCATGGCCTTGTAGGCGGGGCGAGAAAACGCTTTCTGCACGCGCTCGCCCAGCACTTCAGCGACATTGAGTACCGGGCCGATATTCGGGTCTGAGCGCAGTACCGAGTTGGATGTGACCGTTTCCCAGAACTTGTCGAAGCCGATCAGGCCGGGGCGGTCGGTGGGGACTTCATCGTCCAGGATGGCCTGGATCTGGTCGCGCAAGGTGACCAGCGCGCCGCGCTTTTCGGTAAAGATCAGGCGCTCGAAGGTGCCGATGTAGTCCGGGTGCACCGGAAACAGCTGCACGTATTCATCCATCCGCTCGTTCATGTTGTGATAGAACTTGGCGAAGGGTGTAAGGTAGGTGCGGATCTTGTGCTGCTGGTCAGCGGATTTTTTCAGCAGACGCTCGGCGACAACGAAGCTGACATCCTGACGGGCCAGCAACACCTGGGCGAAACGCTCGTTTACGCGGCGCAGGCTGTCGGCAACATGCTGAAAGCGGCTGTTGTCAAAAATGGCTTCCTGAACACCGGCCACGAAACGGAAGCGCAGGTGCTTGGTGACTTCGCCGATCTCGCGCAGGAAGGACAGATCCAGTACCAGGTCGTGGTCCTTGCGCGAGCGCAGGAACTCAAGGAACTCGTCGACCACCAGCAGCACGCCCTTGCCAGGGTGTACTTCGTCAAAGGCTGCCATCATTTCCTCGAACGCGGCCTTGTTGTTGACGACTTTGTCGGCCGGCGGGAAGGTGTAGCTGACGCCCTGCTTCTCCAGGAAGATCTCCAGCTCCTGAGTGATGATGTCGCGCAGGGACATCTGGCTGGAGATCTCGATGCGGTGCACCTTGAACTTGCCGGCGATGCTGCCGGCCGCCTCGGCGACTTTGGGGTGCTGAACCATAGGTACATAGGCGGCATCTTCGGCGATCAGCGACAGCACCGACATCAAGTGCGATTTACCGGTGCCGTAGTTGCCGACCACCAGTACGCCCTTATGGTCAACCGACTCATCGAAGGAGAGCTGAGGGATCATCTGCTTGGCAATGCGCTCGGCCATGTCATCGGAGATGACATAGGTGGCGACGAGCTTCTTGGCCTCGTTGGGCCGATTGGCGTCGAGCAGTTGAATGACCGATTCAATCGGCTCGAACTGAATAAGATCCCCGTAGCGCATGTGCCTCCCCTTTACCCCAACGATTCAATTTCAAACGGGACCAGGCCATCCAGGCCGTAGTCCTGATATTCCAGATGCCCCATCTCGGCATAGACGAGCCGGCCCTCGCGCAGCTCACCCGGCCATACGGCGACTACGCGGCGGCCATGGGCGTGGCGCTTGAGCAGGTCCAGCGGGTCCAGCTTAAGCGAGCGGTCGAAAAGCAGCTCGAGATTATCGAGCAACAGCAGGTTGCCCTCAGCATGTTCATCGGCCAGCTCCCGCAGAACCACATTTGCCTGGAGTGCCCGCTGTCGCTGAGACATCGCGGCCAACTGGCGGCCCAATTCGGCACCGACATTCATCACACGGATGCCGTGCTGCTTTGCTAATGCACTGACCAAGGCACTCTTGCCGCTACCAGGGCGGCCAATCAGCAGGACCAGCTTGGTTTGCAAGGCACCTACTTCGTTAATTCGTTGTTCGAGCTGCTCCAGCATGGCGGCCTCAGTCCAGTTCGGCCGCTTGCTGCTGCTCCGATGAGCAGTAGCCGGGTGCGAGCAAAGCGCTCTTGACGCCATAAATGGCCAGGTGGTCTTTCAACCACAGGCGATACTCAGGCCCCCGCAGACTGTGATCCGGGGAACAATCGACGCTCCATTTGCGCAGGATGTAGCCCGCCGTGGCAGCTCGCAGCTTCATGCGCAGACTGCCGTCATCCATGCCGTAATCCATTTTGGTGATCTCAGGGCGCAGCTGTGCTGGATGCGGAACCAGTTCCAGCTCCACGATGCGGGTCCACTGGATATCCTGGTCGCTGCGCTCGTGGGGTTGCACGCTGGTATCCCGTGGGGCCGCGGGGCGCTTTATCCGTGTAATCCCGAAATCCCTGAACTCCTGGGTTTTGCGATCAAAGGCGCGGACGTGCCAGCGCAGCCCATTGTCGATCAGAGCAAAAGGCACGATTTCGCGCTGGGTGCGACCGCTGGAAATGGAGTGATATTCGATGGCCAGGGGCCGCTCCTGGTGAATGGCCCGGGTGACGGCGGCCAGTACGTCCAGATCCGGATGCGTGAGCCTGGATGGGATCTCACTGGCTACCCACGCTCTCAGCCGGGATGGTTCGCCGTCCCCAAACCCTTGGGTCAACCAAGCCAGGACCCGCTCGGGCTGGAAGTCAAAAACGGGTTTGAAGTGCTCGCCGAGCACGTAGTACTTGGCTTTGGTGTCGTAGTCAATATTGCCTGGCGCCAGTTCCTTGTAGATCGCCAGATCCCGCGTGGCAGCGGCCGACTGGATGCCGAAGCGCGATACCAGATCCTGGCGGCGGATATCCCCAATGAAGCGTACCCGCAGTTCTACAAAGGCAAGGCGGTTGCGCTGTGGCTGGGTAAGGTCGTCAAGCTGTTTGTTGGACATTTCTGGGACTCGTGCCGGAATCGGGGGCGTGATTGTTTCAGGAAGTATATGATACGTGCGAGCATCAGACCATTACATACATGGTGATCCTGAATGGTGATTATAATGATCATGGTTATGTTGGTGCAACTGAGCTGAACCAGGAATCGCGGAGTGCGCTTAGAGCCTGAATGCGTATCCCCCGATATGAACAGCCCTCAAACGCTCAGATCATGGCTTGAACCGATTGTGCGCATGTGGCTGTACTTTGCCAAGCAGCAATTAAATGGATTCCTGGTGATGAAAAGTCTGAACAGAAAGCGGGCCCAGAAAATGATGC